>Ga0209489_100992_pt1 | contig 57229 bp, 29 predicted proteins | sample SiratrowhiteBW_FD_187527 | JGI IMG/M metagenome (GOLD analysis project Ga0209489, IMG submission 187527) | Root nodule microbial communities of legume samples collected from California, USA - Siratro white BW (SPAdes) (version 2) | ecosystem: Host-associated > Plants > Roots > Nodule | place... | reverse complement strand
TCTACCATTTTGAGAGTGAAATAAATAAAGTGTGACTCACTTCTTTATTTCTTTCTTTCTCCTCCGTGTCTACAAAATTTGTCTTATTATCACCTTGTTATTTATTGGATATTTATTGAAAAAAAAAAACTAATTTATACATTTATGAATACTAATAAATATTATTTGTATTTTATTTTTTCATAAAATTAAAATAAATTATTTAAAATTATTCGTCAGAATATAAACTCAATTCAATATTATATATTTTTAAAAAATAAATATTTTATAACTTGTTTTAATAGATTGAATTTTGTATAATATGATAGCGTTGTTCGTTTTAAATATATATTATATATTATATATTATTATAATATACCTTAATCAAGCCTTATACTTATTTTATTTTACAAATTAATTACATACATGCTGGTAATGTTAATTTACTATCCTTGAAAAATCATTTGATGTAATCTTGTCTTATATTTCAGCTAGAAAAAACACTTACTAACACATTCGCTTTCACAGTTTTTTTTTTTTTACAATATTCACTCTCAATACTTTTTCTTGATTTAAGATATTGAGAACTATCAACTTAAGAAATATTTATTGATTAAATTCTGAAATTTTGAATAAATTTCAATGGATGAAAAAAATATATAGTAAAAAAGAGTGTAATAGAGACTGTGATTTAATTGGAAATAAATATAATAAATGAACTAAACTCTAAGAGTAATGCGACAAGATTAGATTAATTCTATACATAAAGTAAAACAAAACTACAACAAAACTTTCTAAAAATTGCAATTAATGTTTTTTATGTAATTCAAATTAAAACAAAATTTTAACTAGGACCTCATATATGATATTATGTAAAAAATACATACAATAAACATTGTAAAAAAAACTTAATGTAACGATTGTTTAAATTGAGAAATATTTTTTTTCTAAATTTTAAAATAAATAAAAAATATATTTGATTAATACTTCATTAAATTAGCTAATTTAAATAAGATGATTTCTCCAAGAAAATATACACAATTATTCAAAAATAAATAAAACACTACACAATTTAATAAGAATTAATTTTTTAAATCTAGAATTATAATTACATAATAGTATGATTTTTTTATAAAATACAAATTTTATTTATATAATCAATTTTATGTAATTATATTTTCAAGTCTAAACAGTTAATCAACTAATTCTACTACATATTTTTCATTCAATGGCTGTCTCGTCACTTTTCAGGGAACAACTAATTTACCAGTTAAAACCTAATTTATTAGCAATCAACTAACTTTAGCTAATTTTGACAATTCCACAAAAAACAGATGTTTGGCAACTCAGAAAACGTAATACAAGTAGACTCAAATAAATGCATTGGGCACCTTTAGCGTTAAATCTTAAGCAAACTCTGTTCCACACACTTTCTCCATCATGGCAAAACAGACAGACATATTTTAAATATTCAAAATAAAAATGCAGACCGAACGAGGAGAAATAAAGAGGAAGGAAAAACTCAACAAATAAGGAAAATATTATTGCAGGACACGTAAATTTGGTTGGCAACGGTAAGCATCTGGAGGCCACAAAGACTCACATGGAATTAACTGGCAGGAGAAATGTCTTCCAAACTGCAACAAAGAATGCAAAAGCTTAAAAATAACTTGGTCACAATCCCACGAATAATTTCATTCTAGAATATGCTACCTTTGTCCCAAGCATTCTATGATGTCACCAGTGACTGTGGATCTTTTCTTCTTCAGGAAAGCAAGTGATGCAGCCTTCCTCAATATGGCAGACCCAGCGATGCATCCCAAAACTGCTGGATTTTTACAACTGAGATTCGAGTTTGAATCAGCAGCCAATATATGTTGACGTGCCCATGATAAGAAGACCGCTACACTGCACCAATTAAGAAAAGCATAAAAAACTTCATGCTCCAATTGCACAATTAATGATCAATGGAACTAAAAAATGTCTACAATGGAGTAGAATGTGAAGAAATGGATTAAAGATATCACACGATATCCATCGAGGAATGGAGTAAAAATCATATTAAATAAAATGTTAGTGAGTTTCATAATCCCCAAAAAAAAAATTGGGAGGACAGAAGCGTCGGATGGAATGGATTCTACCATGTTTTATTTTATTACATCTTGATTTTGAAAAACTCAAATAATGAAGATATACTTCCTGCTTTACTCCAATTCTCAGAGCTAATGATAGGACAATTTAAAACTGAAGAATGCATTAACAGCATTACCGAAATAATCTCTTTCCAGAAGTACTTTTAAGTACTAAAAAGATGAGGATATAATTTATTCATTTAAAGAGGAAGTCAATATTCTACTTGAAAGTTCATCAGCAAATTTGGCAATAGAAAAATCAACTACTGATAAAGAAATTTCCATCGCACTAAGAGACGAACCACCAAAACATATAGCATACGAAAATTTTGAAACAGAAAAAGAGGACTTGCCTTCCAGAAAGGATATCACCTTGGCCACCACAACGTCTAGGAGAACCATAGATGCTCACTGATTTGACTGCATAAATGAAAATAATACCACAATCAAACGATTTCTTAGCATTTGCAAATCTCTATTAATGTTCTTTAAGCTGATACAATTTATCTACTGGAGTCGATTGTAACATGACTAGATTTTTGGTCATGCTTGGTAGAACATTTCTGTGTTCGAAAACATAAAGGCCTAATCAAATATTACCAACACGAGCACCAAAACAGACCAATTTAAAATGAAAGACTTCTTTGTTGCCATTGCAGGATATTGTTATTCAAGTGAAAGAAGGATGAACAAAAGACTAAGTAAATCTTTGATTCCCTCCTCCAAAATAAAGGACAAAATAAGACTTACATTTGCGAAAGACCTACCTGTGTCACCATCACTTATAAGATCAGAATTTCCTTTCCTTAGGATAGTAACGCCACCAATCCTGTTCATTAACAAAAGTCCATCCTTGTCATTAAAATAGGGCATTGAATCACACCATAGATAATAGTGAGCGAGAAATAACTACAATTAGGGATCAAAGCAAACTATTTAAGCATTATGCCATTATCTAACTCCCTTTATTGTTAAAACATATTAATTTTCTTCTAGCAAAAAAAATCAGAAGGATTATAACCTGCTTTTACATATTACACAGCACTCAAAAGCTGAGCAAATACATTTCAAAACAGAGAATGAAAGCTAACAAAAGACGCTTTTTTACCACTCTGTTAGTCCAAGTACATGTGCCGCACAGAATTTTACAACTCAGACTCGGTGTCTGGGTACATGTTTCATAAACATCATAACACACAAAGATCAATTGCCTGACAGCATTGACATAAAAAAAGCTAGTAAGTTGAATCGAGGAACTTACTGTTTGGCAAGAGATAGCAGTTGTTGAGGAGCATCTGCATTATTTACTTCAGAACTCAGTACTTTCTGAACAAGACGCTTATATTCATTGACATTTGGTGTTAGAACAGCTAAGGGATAGCCACGAACAAGGTCAAGATTATTTGTAACAAGAAAAAGACCATCCTGAACAACACCCAAAAATTTAATCAGAATGCTCAAACATAAAGAGTGAAAAAAATGAAAGGATTCAAATGTTAATCAAACCTTGTGCCAGATATCTAAAACTCAAAATACATACCCCATCTATAACTATTGGGATATTTGACTGTCTTGCATGCCTCATGAGTTCACTCACACAATCCTGACAATATGGAGCAAACGTTGAAATAAAGATGGTGGACAGTGGCTGAAAGAATGTCATAAAAGCATATAAAAAATATCATAGAACTGAAATAAGAAAAATTTATGCCTTACCACATTTTAAACCAAATGAACGTTTCATATGTATTAAAAAAAACCCTGGGTTCTTCTCCAGTAGTCTGTTCCCTTAAATGAGTGTTTTTTGTTGGTCACTATAGCATAGTTTGTTTGTTTTGTTTTATAGAATGATTCATGGTTGAAATTAGCATTACATGAATGGATTAGATACATCATACATGCTTAATGGTAAAATGGATGGGGTTTACCATCCTAACATTATCATGTTACACTTATGAAGGAATGGTATAGGGATAGCGTAGCCCTGACCTAAGATCGCATCTCGTAGTCAGAAGAAACACAACTCACTAAAAGACTAAATGCATAAGCCTCACTAAGAATTAGAAGAAGAATTATGGATTTAAGATAAAACTCAAATATCTAAAGCAAACACAATACGTGAAAGTTAAGCAAGATATATCCATGTGTAATAAAACTGGTACATTGTGAAGCATTCAAGAGAAAGCATACTAGAAGAAATGGGTCTCTTCCAAGGCCTGGACCAACAACAAGGCAGTCAAATCTTCCCATCCACTTATCAACTTCAGCAAGAACCTTGCTTGATATGGATCTCTTGTTTTCCTCCCTGAAATTAGTCTCTCACTAAAAACAGCACCCACTTGGTTTCGAAATGTTCATACAGTGGGCACAATATAACATTAAATAGAAGACTAGATGTTATACCCGACACTATACGATTCTTCCAAAACAGGGTGCACAATCAGCTCAGGACTGTAGCTTTTGATGACAGGAGCAGCATCTTTTGTACAAAAAACATGGGACAGATCTGCACCCTGCATGGATGGGAAAATAATGGAACAATTTCAGTTGACAGAAAAGTTTTTCTTTCTTTTTCAGGTAAAGAATTCAGTTAAATGGCAAAAGGCTAGATGTGAAAGGAGGGCATGCACTGACAATTTTTAAGGCCGAAATTGCAGCAAAATATGGAGCTCCTGTGTATTCACGGCACCCTCCAATAACAGCTATATTTCCTGATTTGAAACATAAGTGAAGGAAACATTAGACATTACTCCTTTTTCTTCAGCCAAAAAGTAAAATACAACGATACATGACTAGTCCTGGATTACTTTCTCATTAACTGAATGAACCACCAATTTGGGCTGTGTTTTCTTTTTCTTTTGGGTGCTCCAAAATCAATTTGAAAAATTTCAGTTTCATGGCATGTTTGGTTATCCTCAAAAATAGGTCTGCACGTTAAAAATTTGTCTGAATACTAAATTTTTCAGAAGCAAAACTTAGTTTGCCTCGCAAATTCAGTTTGCAAACTTAAGGTTGGTTAAGTTTAATCTGAACTTAAGTTAGCAAACTTATATCCAAACACGCACATGGTCTACCAAGCATTACTTCACTCTCAAGTAGTCCTTGAAGTAAAACTACATGTATGAGTAATCCTCCAAACATTGAATATCCATCAATTCAGTCCGTAAATTCATATATTTCAGTAACTTTCAGGAACCAATTTAAAGGGTTTTTTTTTTTTTTTTTTTTTTTTTTAATATTTAGGAAACTATTTATGATGACTTTCAATATTTACATATATAGTTTTTCTACTTTAAGCACCATTTAGGAGAGAAAGTAAACTTCAAGTACTAAATTTGTAGTTTATTCTCCATTAAAAGAACGGATCATAGAAAGATGCAATGCAAGAATGTTGTTATACCAGCCTGGCCTTTATGTCTGGTAGCATCAAGAGCAGGAGTAATTGCTCGAATGAGACTCTCAGAGTCAACCTCAATAGACCTTAGGGCTTGCATATCTCTAGAACGAGGTCGATGATCAATGGAGCCTTCCACACACCTTATCAAGAATTGTTGTCTTCTGAAAACAGGAGAAGAAGCCAATATGCAACTTTTTGCACAGTCCAACAGCAATCGGGAATTCATGCCATCTTTCATTAGCATGAGCAAACAACAATCCCTACTAACACAACACAGGCAAATTCAGAAGTGGTTATAGGCAAAGATGAGTTTAAAAAATGGCCATCTCATAAGAACTAAATTGCCAAGTTAATTTCTTCTTAGTGACACAGAAGCGAGTAACAATAAGCACGCCGATATCATTAATTTCTTCAACTAACTAAATTGAATTCAATTTCTTACCAGCAATGTTTGAGAAACGCATAGTTTGACTGAAGCGAGATACAAGTTTTGAAATTGACGCAGATAAAGAGAGAAACGAGACACAGCGATTCACAAACTTGGGAATACTGGGACTCCCACCGTTCCAGAGAGCTTTCGATGGCTCTGGTTATTCAGACTAGTAAATAATTGGGCCAACCAAATTCGATTACTGGAATTTCTTTTGCGTGCCATAATTTTTTAGAAGATTTTAATTTTTAATTACAGAAATCAATTTTTACATATTTTTAAAAAAATTTAAATTATGTATTTCAGAAGCTATTTTTTATTTAAAAAAGCTTTTAAATTATGAAGTTAGAGAGTTTTCTGGAATACACTATTTAGAAATTATTTTTTAACTTCTGAACTGTATAATTTAAAAATTATCTTTTAGATTATATAGTCTGAAAAGTTTTTTTTTGTAAAAAACACCTATTTTAAAACACTTTATTTTAATTTTTAAAGTTTAGAGTTAGGAGAAGGTCAACCATAAAAAGGAGACAAAGGACAGGGGTGGCAGGAGGTAGGGAGTGATTTGGTCTTTTAATCACCTCATGGTACATGAAAACTATTAAGGTGTAAAAAGAAATGACATTCGATTATGCACAATTTGGTCTTACATAACAGACTAAATTTAGTATTGGGCCAAGTGATTTCTAAATGCAGCCCACCTAATTGCTAAATTTAATATATATATATATATATATATATATATATATATATATATTTCTATAATCTATCATAGTTTACGGATAAAATATTTTTAAAGATGTTATTTTGAAATATTTGATGTCGAAATATTCATGGTAATAAAAAATGAGGGTTTTAGGTGGCTCTATTCTATCCCTTAGTTCTCCATTAGAAATTTACTCTAATATTCTAAAATATTCCATATTAAGTATAAAATAAAATTCAATAGTAGTTTATGTGTAATATTCCTCTTTTAAGTCACCACTATATTGAATGAGTTGATTACACAGAATGATGAAAACAAGGATAATAAATAAACTATACTGCAATAAATCTATAGGATGAGCCCTTTATATATAACAATACACGTAATATATAAATATATATGATTTTAGGTTATTGTAACGAAATTAATATTACAGCTATATTAATACAAAAATAGTTTTTTTAGTTAAGCATGTTTAGTTTATTAAACTTAGAAGACATTTTGTGTAAATTTTTTGAGTAATTTTTGAATGACTTAAACTTTGTTTAGCAAAATAACATGTGAAAGATATTGGTGCATTTTATTTTCTGCAAAAGTATATTTTGAATTGGAATTAGAATAAATTAGGCCATACGTTTTCCTGTGGTCAATAGTTTTATTTACAGTTTTGTTGTATAAATTCTATAAATAAGGAGTGCATCATATTTAATTTACTTGTTTTAGAAACAATTATATTATTAATTTTCAGATCAGTTCGATAATAACCAATAAATTAATTATTTGAAGACAATTTGAGAAAGTTAAAATTTAAGTATAGTGTAAGATGATGTCATAGTGTAAAATAGATATTAAACCAACTATTTAATACAAAATTACCTTACTAATTATGTTAATAATTCTAAATTTTAATTTCTATACACATTAACTTGTACTAATTATGAGTTGAGTGTTAAAGTATCCTTAGAAGTGGAAGTTCAAACTTAAAAAGAAGAATTTTAACCGTGGAAGCCATCCCAGTTCAATCATCTTGTTTGGGTACCAATACAGGAACATAAACAAGTAGATTTTTTATTTTTATTTTTATCAGGAAGGAAACTAAAGAATTTAACAAGAGGGAAAAAAATAGAAAATAATTAGGTCCTAATCCCCAAATGACAAAGAACTTATATAATTAGGAAGAAATTTATATGGAGTGGTTCAGTGGCGTGATAACAAAATGATAATTTAAACCTATTTATAAAATAATAAGAAATAAACAAAATTATTATAAAACTATACTTTTTTAAAATAGATTTCTCATTTCACATAAATATGTGTAGTATTTTAAATAAAACTGATCCCGCATCTCAAAAAGTACGTGCTGTTAGTTGTTAGTTTCTTTTTGGAAGGAAAACGAATAACTAAACTAAATAAATCCAAGGGTTTAACGCGGTTAAAACTTAGAACACAATATCTGCGCGCGTGTTCATGGTCCAATATAAAGCCAATTTCTGATTCTCTTTTGAAAGTTCAAACGAACGTGGGACCGTGTCTTTCTACCGTTACCCCATTTTCCCTTAATTAATGTGTAGAGTGGGTTAGTGTGTTCGCCCAAATTCTCTATATAAAGTACTCTTGAGATTTTGGAAGCAAAGTCTTCGTTGTTGTGACCCTGATTATGGTGATCAATACGTCACCAAATCTCAGTCTACAAAAAATATTGAAACTCAATGAATGCTTCTTTGCTTCCTCCACACCCATCCCTTTCTTTTGGCTGTTCCTCATTGATGCCATTTACCAAACTGACCTACCAAGCCAAGTTATCAAAAACATGATTCTTCTGTTTAATGCGTGCCATGAATGCCACCTTGCTTGCATGCCACCCTTCTCATTCCGCCTTACGCTTCTAACTCTCTGTTCGGTCTCGTATAACTGTCCACTCCACCACTGCGACCGTTAAAGCCATACCCACAATCTTAAATTTTATTTTTTATTTTTATTTCATGGTTTAATGTCTTCTCTTAAGAACTCATCACAACATGAAGCTGAAGTCATGCCAGTTTCTGAAGCTATTAGGAGGGCTAAGAACTTAAGGTTGTTCGAGCCGTCTTTGGGTGTTCTTGGGTTTGTTGTTGTTACTGTCTTTGTGATCTGTTGCTTCTTCTATTCGGATTATAGATACTCTGCTTCAAGATTTGGATTCTTGGACCAACCGCAGAGGTTTGCTTGGTTGCGGATAAACGGGTCTTCTGGGCAACGCAGAGTTGAGTTTCTTGGAGGTAAGGGTGGTGGGTGTGATTTGTTTGACGGGGAATGGGTTTGGGATGAGAGCTACCCTTTGTATCAATCAAAAGATTGCAGCTTTCTGGACGAAGGTTTTCGATGTTCGGAGAATGGAAGACGTGATTTGTATTACACAAAGTGGAGGTGGCAGCCCAAAGGTTGCAACTTGCCAAGGTAGGTGTTCGATGTTTGTTTTCCACTGGTTTCGTTCTGTTACTTCTCAAGTTCGTTATGTTTCTCGTGTCTTTCTTCAGTAATATTCGTTGGATGAAGATGATAAATTGAAAGGCTGGTTTAATAATTTCTTAAAGGAACAAAACCATCGAGTATTACTATGTTCATGCTTTAAGTATTTGGAAAATTGGAATGATAAGAGATAAAGAGACTCGTGGTTTGTGGCTTTGAATGAATGTCTTTAACCATCTAACCGGCATCTTGTCAGAAGGACAGTGACCCAACATTTGGGTGGCAATTTGCTATACGTTTCGTTGTCTCATTATCAATCCTTTGTAACTTTCAGCTATTGGGACATGTGAAAATGACAAAATTTTGTGTGCAGTTTCCACGAGTCTTTCATGGATGTCTATATTGATATGCATGATGAAGTGTTCGATTCCTTCTGTATTATTGTCTCTCTCTTTTTGTTTGAAATTCCACATCATTCTCACTTTTCAACAAATTTTTGCTCTGTCTTTTCCTACATAACCCTCGTTTTCTTTGTTAGTTTTGATCGTTTCTGCAAGTCTTGAACTATTTTCCTTACATGCCCTTTTATTTACGGAAAGTGTAAAAACACCTTTATATTACAAAAGTCAATAAGCTATGATTGGATGACAACATAGCACTGTTAATTCATTATATTACAAAAATATTTATATCCATAATTTTATCATATACGACAATATATGATTGGATGACTTTTACACTATCAATCCATCCTTGTTAAATTCTTTTTCTTAGTGATATATGTGAGTAATGTTGTTAATTTTAACAATTTTAGTTACGTAATTTGGTTGGTGAATCTTTGGAGTTGTTGGTACTAATGAATCATTAATCACATGGATGAGAATAAATGACCATGTATTAATTATTTGCATTATTGTTTTTCCTTGATTAGATGCAAAAATAGATCAAATAAAAGTTACACAGTCAGTTTCTTTCTCACCAATAAAACAGATTCAATGCAACATTGATGTTGGAGAAACTGCGAAACAAACGAATAGTGTTTGCGGGGGACTCAATTGGGAGAAACCAATGGGAATCACTCTTATGCTTGCTCTCTACTGGAGTATCTAACAAGGAATCAATCTATGAAGTGAATGGCAGCCCAATTACAAAGCACAAAGGGTTCTTGGTGTTCAAATTCAAGGATTTTAACTGTACAGTGGAATACTATAGAGCTCCATTTCTTGTATTGCAGAGCCGGCCTCCTAAAGGAGCTCCTCAAAATATTAGGACAACTCTCAAACTGGATACAATGGATTGGAACTCTGAGAAGTGGAGAGATGCAGATATCCTGGTTCTTAACACAGGGCACTGGTGGAATTATGAGAAAACAATAAGAGGGTATTTCAATCCTTTCCATATTTTAATTGATTATAACATTTATGACATTTATCTGTAATTTTTTGGCCAAGCAAAAGGGTTGAAGGAGTTTTCTATTTTGGTTTAGGGGTTGTTATTTTCAAGAAGGCATGGATGTTAAGCTGGAAATGCAGGTTGAAGATGCATACAAACAGTCCATTCAGACAGTAATGAACTGGATACAAGATACACTAAATCCTAGCAAGACACAAATTTTCTTTCGTACTTTAGCCCCAGTGCACTTCAGGTTTGTTTGACGGCTCAAATGATGAGTTTCCAGCACTTCTCACATACTTTTGGGAACTAAATTGGTGTGATATGTTTCAGAGGAGGAGATTGGAAAAACGGTGGAAACTGTCATTTGGAAACACTTCCGGAGCTTGGCTCTTCACTGGTGCCTGATGACAACTGGTTACAATTCAAAATAGGCAATGCTGTCTTATCTGCAAACAGAAATATTTCTGAAACTAAGAAGTTGATGGTGTTGAATGTAACTGAAATGACTGCTCACAGAAAAGATGGGCACTCATCGGTCTATTATCTTGGTCGTACTGTTGGCCCTGTGGTGCCTCATCGCCGCCAAGATTGCAGCCATTGGTGTCTGCCTGGTGTACCTGACACTTGGAATGAGCTGCTTTATGCACTGTTGCTTAAACGTGAACCTGCTCACAGAGGGAACCTGTGGCATTCATGACACTGAGAACTAGATGAGGGATGGAACAACTGTAATTATCAAATTCTTTTGTAAGGTAATACGAACACAGTTTTGATACAAATGAAATATTATTTAAGGAAAATGCCAACTGCAATTTTGTTCCTGTTAATTTCCAAACAGTTATTTCTTATGAAATATCAAATATGTAACATTCACTTTTAATTGACACGCTCTATTTGAAACTATTAAATTTCAATCAATTATACTCACTTTTTTTTTATTTTACAAAATATACTTTTAATATTATTATTGTTACTATTATTATTAAATTTTAAATAAATAAAGATATGTTTGGCTTTGAAATTAATAAGAATAAATTAATCAAATGAAAAATAATATAATTTATGAAGAACTAACATAGACAAACTTGCCAGCAGCTCCAACTAGATTACTTAGACAGAGAATTAAGTAGTTTATAAGTTAATTAATTAATTCGACTAAAGATAACTTATTGATAATAATTGATTAAGAAGTCATTTTATATTTTGAAGAAAGTTGTTAGCTTAAAAATTTTGGTTATAAGGTAATAGAAATAGAGCATGGGGTTTGCATAGGTTGGTCCAAGATACTTTGCCTCGTGGTTGAAGAAAACTTGCGACAGTAATATTTGAAAACAAAAAAAAAAACTGAGGATTTTAAAATTAGATGAAATAAAAAACGGACGAAATATTTAAAGAAAGTAAAATTAAACTTAAATTTTTTTAATTAATTTATATAAAAATTATATAAATATATTTAGCAATACTTATTACTAAATTAACACAATTTAGTTGTTGCGAAACATTCACGATTGTAAAAATTTTCAGAATTATTATCATTGGATTTAGATTTCAACAATTTACCAATAATTTGATCAAAATAAATAAAATCCACGACTAACATATATGCATTCATTGATACGAGTAGTAGCTTAAAATTAAAGCTGAAAAAATAAAAAGAAAAGGAAAAAGTGTGGAATAGTAGAGAGAAAAATCTGAGGCGCGGTGCCGGTGAAGAGAGCGTAGAAGGTAGCGAGTGAAGCATCTTCAGCTCCAATGGCGGATACCTCGAGTCGATCCAGAGACCTCGACAAGCTCCTTCTCCGACCTGGCAATCTTGTCGGTCCGAGGTTCGAACCCGGCGCCGAGGTACTATTGTTGTTACTGTTCCTATTCCAATTCCTATTCAAATTACTACTCTCTCTTTCTATAGGGTTTCGTTTTTGTTCCCTTATATTTTCTCTGTTGCAGTTGCGAGATGACCTTCAGGCCTTCGCCAAAGTGTTGGTGGTTGGGGCAGGAGGTTTGGGTTGCGAATTGTTGAAGGATTTAGCCCTCACTGGTTTCCGAAACCTTGAGGTCATTGATATGGATCGCATAGAGGTTACTAATCTCAACCGCCAATTCTTGTTCAGGTTAACTTCACGCGTTTCTTGTGAATCCTCATCTTTTACTTGTCTAATAATCTCGTTAGTTTTGGCTTGGTATTTCATTTCTGCAGTTTCTTTTGTTCACTTGCTTTGCTTGTAGACTTGAAGATGTTGGCAAACCCAAAGCCGAGGTAGCTGCCAAGCGGGTCATGGAGAGAATCAGTGGCGTGCAAATTGTGCCGCATTTTTGCAGGATTGAGGACAAGGAAATTGAATTTTACAACGATTTTAGCATTATTGCCCTTGGTCTTGATTCCGTTGAGGCACGCAGCTATATCAATACTGTTGCCTGTAGTTTTCTAGGTGTGTTTTGTTTCCTATGCCTTTCACTTAAACTGCTTGTGATTTGCCTTTTGAATTATGGTCGCAGTCGTGGCTTTGTAGTTTTCCTTAATATTACTGGAAATTATGGACAAATAGCCACAATTGTGGTTGCATTGTGGTGACAGACACCCAATAAACCTTGATGTTGTGGCAAAAACTGTGGTCATGGACCATCTTTTAAAACTTTGGTTTTATATATTCTCCTTGTTTTATTATTGAATTGTTTTCAAGCATTGGTTTTTGTTTTGGCGCTCTGACCTCAAGTATAAGGTATTCAGCAGTATGCTTATGCTAATATTCAGTTTCTTTTCTTTTTGCTGGTAATGGTAGAGTATGACTCTGATGATAATCCACGAGAAGAGACTATCAAACCTATGGTGGATGGTGGGACTGAAGGTTTCAAGGGCCATGCCAGGGTTATCCTGCCAGGGATCACTCCTTGCTTCGAGTGTACAATCTGGCTTTTTCCACCTCAAGTAAAGTTTCCTTTGTGCACCCTGGCTGAAACCCCTAGGACTGCTGCCCACTGTATTGAATATGCTCACTTGATTAAGTGGAATGAGGTAAATCATTGTTTATTCTTTCAGTTATTTTGCAATGTCGATTATTTCATCCAGAATTTAATGTATAGGTTCATGGCGGAGTGGCTTTTGATCCAGATAATCCTGAGCATATGAAATGGGTTTATGATGAGGTAACCACTATTTCATAGTGAGTTTCTTGACAGATTAATGTGCATTTTGGCCCCTCAATGAGTTAGAAGTTTAATTATTTATGTTTTACAGGCCGTCAAGAGGGCTGAGCTTTTTGGCATTCCTGGAGTTACTTATTCTCTTACACAGGTATGTAGATGATTAAGTTTGATAATTAATCCATAGCAAATTCTGAGTTTTTGTGTGGTGTGTATAGTTTTGTACTTTGGGTTTCTCTAAAATTCCTTTTAATTGGTTGATGTTTATCTTGTTTATTGTGTTTTCCCTGGTGATAGTCAGCCATATTCTCCATTTATCCATTTTTCACTAAGAATTAATTGTTTTAATAGGGTGTTGTGAAGAACATCATTCCAGCTATTGCTTCAACAAATGCTATTATATCAGCTGCATGTGCACTAGAAACATTAAAGATTGCAACAGAGTGCAGCAAAACTTTGTCAAACTATTTGACGTATGACTGTTTTCTTATCAATATTTGTCTTCTGGCCGTAAATATTATTGATTGGTTAATACCTCTGTAGGTATAATGGATCAGAAGGCCTCCATACCGAAGTGGCAGAATTTGAAAGGGACAAGGACTGTCTTGTGTGTGGTCCTGGTATACGTATTGAACTGGATACCTCAATCACATTGCAAAAGGTTATTTTTCAATTATCAACTCCTCAAGTTCTTTGATACATATATATCTGAGTCATGATACGTTTACATCATGTGTAAGTCTTTAGATTTATACCAAATTCCTACCATTAATTTTAGTTAGTCAGGGGAAAGAATTTTAGGGAAATACAGATATGAAAGAGAGTAGCACGTGACTTACACCTGGTGTAAACAGATCCTAACCACCCTATATATATATCATATCAGAATGACTCTTGTGAAAACATTTGCTTATATGAGAATGGTTACAACTACCAACAATCATCATTTTAAAAAATGAACGGTCAACGTTAAAATACTTAGGAAAATACAAAAAGATGCAATATGAAAGAGAATAACTGACTTAAGACTTACACCTGGTGTATCCTGATCCTAACCCTATATATAAGATAATGAATTCAGGTTAAATTTCCATTTATTCATCATATCTCTAAAAGATTCATGATAAAATCATATCAAATCTGTGAAAGATCTTCAACTATTATTATTGCACCACTACCACCATGATCGTTGCTACCACTACCATCATGACATCATCCTTGTTTCCACTACGACAATGATGGAAGTGACAACGGTCATGGTTTTGGCTGTAACAACGGTCATCTTAGTAGTGGTGATGACAGTGATGGTGGAATGGGGTAATGTTAATGGTCATGAATCTATACAGATTTGATGGCTGCAAGATATTTGAATTTGTATTTTAAGTATTTTAATCTTCACCGTCTATTATGTTTAATCTTAATCTGATGGTTGTAATTAGTTCTTCTCACTAGAGCCCATCCTTGTGTCTGTGGGTGTATATATATCTATGCAGAAAATGTCAATTCCTTCTGTTTTAGTTGCTACCTCTTCACAATTTAAAACCAAATCTAGAATGCTTCATTATTAGTTTATTTCAACCCCTGTTTCCATCTTCCTTTCCCTCCATCTTTTTTCTTATTGATGGCTGTACAAGAAATTGTTAGAAAGTTGAATAGGTAGTAGGATTTTGGAAGCATTTGGAAAGTCCTTTCTTTTACTGGCAAGACTGGCCTTTTTTATTTCTTAAAATACTCTTTCAATATGAAAGGAAATAATGTTTTTTGCGATCTATTAAATGTTTTTCCTCTTGACTCGAAATCAGTGAAATTAGTACCCTAAAAATCTAGGGTACTCATGATATATATGTATTTTTCAACAACTGAACTGCCTAGTTATTTCTGTTTTTAAGCAACTCATATCTTAATGCAACTTTAGCACATTCCTTTCTGATGCGTTTTCTAATCAAATTGTGGTTAACAGTTCATGGATCTTTTGGAAGCCCATCCTAAGTTGAGGTTATCAAAAGCTAGTGTCACACATCGAGGAAAGAATCTATACATGCAAGCCCCCCCTGTATTGGAAGAAATGACTCGATCCAACCTGAGTCTATCTCTTTTTAACCTCATGGGTAAACTGCCCAAGGATGTCATCCATGTGAATGGTATGACAATCAAGAACGACCAAAAGTTCTCTTGTTTAAGAAAATTACGTGTTGTTTTCAAGGGAGTCGATGGGGTTACAGATATGGATACAGCTGGAGGAGCATAACTTGCGCCATCTTAACATGTGTTGCTGCTTGAAGTTTTTAGGCTTTATTAGCATAATTAATGTTATATATCTCAGCTTGTTCCAATATTGATCAGGTAAGGTTTTACAGTTTCTACCCTGTCAAAGTTTTTCATAGACAAGCCAGTCAATAACACTTGATGCATTGGATTGGTTGCCCCACAGGGTGACGAATTTTGGCAATTCCATTTTATCTTATGCTCAGTTAGACTATATATGATGAAATTGAGTTGCTTTAATGTTTCCAAGTGCCCGAATTCCATCTCTGAAATCTTGAAGTTGGTCTTAAAATATTACGATGGAGATGAACTGTAGATTTATTTTGTGGTAGATTTTGGCAACGAATGGTTGAGAATTTTGAAGATCCTGGTATCTAGTTGCTATTAATATTCACTAAAGTGAAGTGAAGGCGCCAATTTTGGATTGAATTCAGAATGGATCAACTTACAGACGGGAGAAATGTGCTAAATGGAAACCGTTTAACTATTAGCTTTGTACATTCGGGGGAATATCTCCCTGGAAGGCTACAATTCAGGATATATCCACAGATCTCTTATTTGTTTCGTGTTTGAAAATATTCATTACGGTGCCATACATTACAACTAACAGGAAAGGTGGCAACTTACGTTGTTCGAGTCTTTGAGAAGTATTGATGATTTATCGTTCTTTGGAGTGTTGCGAATTGCGAAGATCAGTCTTACCTATACAAAGTTTGGTTAATTGTTTTTCAGTGGCTAATGATTACATGTCAATTGTTTTAGTGTCAGATTATTTAGCTAGAAATTCAAGTACCTGGTTGTGATTGCAGCTTCCGTGCAAGACACTGAAGTCAACAGTCGAATATATAATTTGTGAAGAACAGTGCAAGCTACACTTTATTATATCATTGGATAAAATTTATTGAATATCACAAAACCACGAGTGAAACTTATTAAATAAGATGATAGATCCACAAAATTTTGTGATTTACAATAAATTTCAGTAGTTGAAATGTATTCAAGCAGTGTGTTTGAAACTGCATTATTAGCATTTCTCAATTTATGAATATTAACACGGAGTATAGTATTATATATAATTTTATAGTGCCTGTATAAATGTATAAAAAACGAGTATTGCATAAAAGATTTATTGTTGTCAGTGTTTGGTAAGAATAGGACCGAGAAGGATAGAGGTCATACATAACATAACTCAAGTGTATATAATAAGTCTATCAAAGGTATTACGTATTACATTGAAAAAGATGTATATATACTTAAGTTGAGTTGAGTTGGTAGTCTGACACCGTACAAAATAAAATATAAGTATTTGATACTAAAATAAATTATTATTTTATTGGTATATGATATTTTATTAAATAAAATTAAATAGATATAATTTATTAACATTAATATTAAAGTATAATTTTTCTTATATATATATACTTGTAATTTTTTGTTTTTTGAGATAGATTGAATGATTAATATGAAACTATCACAAATCGATGAAACTTGACTATATTTGATTTACTCGTAAAAGAACAAGAAAAGTTTAAGTTTAAAATAAATAAATTTATTTTTTCAAACTTATTTTCATTCATATTAGAGTGAATCACTTTTTATAATCTTAACTTTTTATCACATGTTCATTATTAAAAGAAATCTACTATATATCTAAAATAATATATAACTAGAATTTTTTTAATTTTGTATATACATTTCATATTTTTATTAAAAAATTGCACGCATAATTACTATAATATGATATACATATAATTTTATTTAAGTAAATATATAAAATTAATATAAATATTAAATTTTAACTCATTCAAATATGATAATATATAAAATTTGGATAAACAGACATTGTTCCGCTGATTCAGCTGGTTACAATAAACTGAAAATTTAATACTTAATTATATTTAAATGTGTAACACCAATAAACTAATATTCAACATAAATCATATATAACACATTTTAATTAAAATAAAATAAAAATTTACTTGTCTGTGAAATTGACATAAATATTGTCTCAATTTTATTACATAATTATAAAAAAAAAATGTAAACGTCTACCATGTATTGGTGGGTTGTGGATGGTATTGATGTTGTGTGGAGTTTAAGGTAAAACACTCTTATATATGCCTCAACTATATTTTAGGTGTTTATTTTTATTTTTAAAAAGATCAATTTTCTGTAGCATTAACAGCGACCATAAGATTTAGGTCATGGAGATCTGACGACCCTTCACAACTTGTGACCCTTGGAAGAACTGAAGAGAAGGAGATTGAATTTGCTCTCTTAATAATTCAACCAACACAGTGGTGAAGTTTATGTCCTGCAACTTGTCTATGCTTACGCAATCAACTATAAAACAACAAATCCTATTTCAGACAATTTCTGTAAGGAAAACATGTTCCTGTAGAAAACGCAACTCTTAGGTATGAATCTAATCCTAAGGTCAAGATTGAATACCTTATTATTAATCATGTCTCATCCCAAGACTTATTTCAATCGTATGCACTCACTGTTAATAATTTATTTAATGTATTTATTTCTATGACAATATTGATAAATATAAACTAAGGTTAGTCACTAAACACAATACTTTTCCACTCCTTGTCAACATCAACATCAATTCGTATTCTTATGTGCACAACAACACATCCATATTGGTCTTTGCAACTTCATGTTAAACATGCATTTCTTAATAGTGATTTAGAGGAAAAGGTATAACCACCTACATTTAATCACAATGTAGTTTAGAAGAGAAGTTTGCAAGTTCAAGAAATTGTCGGAAAAACTAAAACAATCATGGAGGACTTGATGTGGGAGATTCTGCTCAACAATGAAGAATTTTGAATATAAGTAAAGTAATTCAGAGCACACTTTCTCTATAAAATACAAAGAAGGGAATATATTTCATGGTATGATTTAAACTAAAAACAATTATTGCAAAAGCATTGAAAGAATTTTTAATTACTCAATTTGAAATTAAAGACTTTAGAAAACTTAAATGTTCTTGAAGATTGAGATGAGAAGCTAAAAAAAAAGGATTATTTTCTCACAACAACAAGAATATGTATTGAACTCTTTAATTGAAATTGATATTTCGATCCTAGTGTGTTACTGTATATTTTTTATTACCTTCATTCTTGCTATTAATTATATATATGTTAATATAATATTTTTTTTTTACCTTCATTCTTTTCTAAGATGTACAATTTTGTTATGATATCACAATTTTTCATTGAATAGTTGTGTTGTTCACTTGTTTTAACTTTTCTATTAGAAGTTTATTTTGTTTTTATTTTTTTCTTATCGGAAATGAATGAATATATCAAACACTTTCTATTTATAGTTTTTTATATCTTCATCTGATTAAAATCTTGTTACGACTCTTGTGTTATCTATTTTTTTTTTATTCTAGCAATTATTATCAATGGAGTAGGTGAATTATTACTATTCTTGATACAAAGAATAAGGTTGGGTTTATTGACAAGAATGCACTACACCCACCTAAATCGGATACTACATACTCTGTGTAACATTATAATAACATAATGGTATCATGGTTGAAAATTCGATTTTTTTTCTTTATTTGTTAAAGTATATTTTGGATGGATAAAACAAATGAAACTGAGAACAATCTTAAATCTTACAACTGTTAAGATAATATTCATAATTGATTGATATATAATACACTTATCTAGTTGTTAAAAAAATTATAAAGCTCGTGTTTAATCTATTTTACCTTTTTATTTATTTTTCTTAAATTAAGATAAGTTAGGAAAAACATCATTATTACAAAAGATTTTGAAAAATAACTATTTTAATGAAGAGGAAAAAAAAATGAAAGGAACCAGTTTTAATCTAATATATGACATTGAATATTTTTATTTGACTTCCATTTAATTCACTTCCCCATATCATAATAGTTAAGCCCAAGTCTATATGCTAGGATTTCATTTTTAGAAAAAGTGATACTTGTAATCATGATTTTGTATTTAAGTTAGATAATTATTTTTAATAATTAATTAAAGGACTTAAATGTCGAAGTATTTATGTTAATAAATTCTGACAAAATTGTTTATTGATTTACTACCGAGACACGCACTCTTATCTATACCATTTATTGTTGCTTAGAATCATAGATAGTCATTAAATTGTTTTCAAGCCATATGTATTTATACAGTTTCTTTATTAATTAAACAATAATTTAAAAATTTGTATTTTAGTATTTTTCTTTTAATCATCAAAATACTTTTTATTATAATTAAAATAATTTTATATAAAATAAGTTAGCTTTACTCATTTTTTTTATTTTTATCTATACTTTATACATAAAAATTAAAATAATTTTTTTAATCAAAATAATTTTTATTTAAATAAAAAAAATTGTCACAAAAGAGTTCTCATGTCATTAATACGATTATGAAAATGTTAAAACTATTTAGTGATTAACTTGTTAGAAATAAAAACACTACTTATTAAAAATAGGTAATTATTTTAATAAATTTTTATTATAACTTGGTTATTTTTTAATTTTTAGCTTTTAATTATTTAAAAAAGAAAACTCACAAGGAAGCGATCGTGATTATTGGATGAAAAAAGTTGGTACATACGGGAGCTTAATTCAAAGCTTAAAATAATAAAAAGCCTGTTTAACAAAGTTATAGAGGCCAATAAATTTAATTTAACTCAAATACAATAACGCAACTATAATTACTATTGTTTTGATTTGTCAATCATACAAAATTTCTACGAAGAAAAAGTAGAGAAACACTATAGCTGTTGTGTAAACAACACTCACATGCACCAAATAATAATGCTTCTTCTTCCACATAACTAGGAACCACATTTTATTTGGTAAAGGGTATTAGTTGGCAAAAAATGAGATTGAATATCCAGCAAAAATAAAGAAAATAATTCATGACAAAAGTATCTGTTAATATAGAACACAGTTACCCTAATGAACTGGATAAATTATAACTGTAAAATAGGATAACTTGTGCGAGATTATTTTTTACCAAGTTAAACTGGGTTAACTAAGTTAATCATGTAACTTATGAAATAAGTTTATTAAACCTTAAATTAAATCTTAATAAAAATAATTAGTGAAAATCATCGTTGATAATTGTGAGCTCAGATAAATAATTGTGGTTCTTATAAATAGGAGATTTTGGTTCATGTCCTTATTGATTTAATCATCGAAATACTCAACCGAATTCAAAAAATGTTTGATTAAAAAGTATTTTCAACCTACAAAAAATAATTCGACATAGTTAAAGTCGATCCCACGACTCTATATACTAACCTACTACTTCAATCCAAAACATTTCAAACGATAACAATGATGAACTTTAATTCTTGAATTTTTAAAAGGAAAAGGTGATTTGAAGAGAGTTAAATTGAGGTAGGGTGAAGTGCAACTGTCTGAGCAAATTGACCTGCGAGTGTGACCTTTATATAATTGAATAATCATAGGAGCAATTATCCTCCTTGTTAAGAAGAAAAAGGTAACAAACACAGTTTTGGTGGTATCTGGGTGGAATTGCAAGTTGTGAAAGTTGAAGATCCAGTGACAGTAACATGCAGATCTGTCTCGGTGGTTTAATCTTGACCAAGAGCAACCGCCACAAAGATAGAAAACGGATAAGAACCCCTTTGGGGCAAAAATTGATTGTTTACTGAGCCATGAATTGATGAGCCATAACTGTTTTTTTTTAGGATATGATATGATATGAGGTTATGTTTGGGGTGATGAATCTGCATGTCATGGATTGAATATCTGGACAACAGTTGTTTCCTTTATGGATAATATCACAACAAACACACTTCCATCATTCTAGTGGGCTGCTTTGTGGGCCTCAGACAGATTGGCCAACTGTGCCCTTGGCCCACCAACCCACATGCCCATCCCTTCCATCCCTTACCCTTTCCCACCTCTCCCTATTAAACCCTCCCACTTTTGGGGCAACACAATATAACAAACATAACACACTCACTCTCATGGAGGTTGCTGTGGAACTAGAAGATGACCTCTTTTTTGCTGACTTAAGCAAGCAAATTTCTCTCCTAATTATGGATGAAGATGAAGACCCTCTTGCTTCTTCTCCTCAAGAAAACCATTTTCAGGTTTTTCCCACTTCTAGTCTTGGATAATTTTATTCATACACACTTTTAAATAAAGAAAAGTAAATATATTGAAAGATACTAACTTCCCTTATACTTAGTTTATTGAGAGAAAAAAACTCATTTTTTTCTTATTTCAGACCTTTTCTGGATCATTCTATCCTCCTCCAGAGTCTGGTATCTTCTATGAGCATGCTTTGAGAAGACAAAGCAAAGGGACAGGGGTGTTTATCCCTCAATCCACACAGCCTAGAAGGAAGCACAGGAAAGGAAGATCAAGCTCAAACTCAAAACATCAAAAGCAGTCTCCAGATACTTCAAGTTCCTGTAAAAAAAGTACTTTCAATACCAAAAACGGTTGAGGATATATATGTATATGTCTTCCCACAAAAGTACTTTGCCAAGTTTAATCACTTCTATATGGGTCTAATTCTTTAGTCTCTAGGCAATAATTCCATGGTTACTTAGTTTGAAGAGACCATGTACAGGAGTAGAACAATTGTATATACAGTGGAGATTAGAGAATATTGGTTATGAATTAGTTTTTGGGGTGTTAGTTAGAGTTTAAATTCAAAAGCTTAAATTATGTACAAGAGAATGTCATATATATTTGCTAGTCTTTATATCAAGGTTCACCGTGTGCACAAGCATGATTTCTTGTTATAATGTTATCTAGTTTGATGAATTTATCCTTGTTTATTTTACCATTTCTTTCTGAATCTTCATTTTGTTTGCTGTGTGTGTGACTCACTATTTGTTATATAGAACTAAAGTGTGTTTGCTAACATGGAAATAATTCCAAAAACATAAAACCAAACCATAATGCTATCTTTTTAGCAAAAGTTCAATAAAATGATTTTTTCAAAGGTTTTCAAACCACCTATATCAGGAAGGCAACTGCCGCAATATATATATATATATATATATATATATAGTAATTTTTATTACATATTATATTTTCAATAAATTTTAAAATAATTCTTATTTTGTATATTAAATTTTATAAAAAAATAAAGATGGTATATTAATATGAATTTATTTATATTTTAATAAATTTTCAAGAAAGAGTAGTATTAACATTTTTAATTTGTACAATTTGATTTGAGATTATTTCGGAATAAAGGGTTGGGTAGTACTTTCAATTAAAAAAAAATGTTTATCGTCTCATCTAAATATTCATGAACGGTGGAGATTTCACCCAAATGTTCATGACAGGTGAAGATTCTACCTAAATTACATGTTTATGGGATAATTAAATAATTAAAAGATTCTACCTAAATTACATGTTTATGGGATAATTAAATAATTAAAATGTGTTATAATTTTTTCTCATTTAGGTAATTAAGTTTAAAAATTTCAATATAATAGATGATATGAGAATGACCTTCTAAACATTTGAAAAAGAAAATGTGAATGATGAGATTTGAAAAAGAAAATGTGAATGATGAGATTGTGATTGAAGTTATTGAGACTTATGATATTTTATACTATAAAAAAAATAATTGTTAAATAAATATTAATAGTTACATGTCTTTATTTCATGTCTCTTTTTTTATCTTTTAAATATTTTTTTTTTGCCACACCAACATAAAGTAAAATTAATAATATTAATATTATCATACATTTTATCTAAATTTTTTTTTTGTTTTTTTAGTTCTTATTTGAATAATTTCTTTTAATATTTTTAATCCTTCATTAGAACTTGTAAATCAAGAAGTTCGATATATTTTGTAGTACAAATCAAATCGTATCAAATATAACTCGAGTTTTTTTAATATCCTATATTAACTGTATACCAATTTTAAAATATATAATTACTATCTTTTAATTCCCCATATGTGAAGATAAAGAAAAAAAAAATATACAAATATTTCTTCGAAGCTATAAATTGAGATGTATATCATGAATTTTATCCATGAATGTTAAGTCAATATTAACTTTTTGTATAACTTGTATGTCATATACAACGAATTATCCATTTTCTTATTTCTGATAATTTCTTAAGAGAACATGCTTATGTTGGAAACGTAAACATATATGATGAAAATTGTTGATTAAAAGTTATTACTATAAAAACCTAATATTAACAAGAATTAGAAAGTATCATGGTACAATCAAATATATCTTGTTTAAATTCAAGATTAGACATGACCAGTTAAAAATTGTCAGAAATACTGAACAATGTACATATTATTAAGTATTTAAGTGTTAGTTAAAATCTCACATTAAGTAAAAAAGAGTAAATTGAGTAATATATAAATAGAGAAGACCCACAAACATTGCAGAATTTTGATTGGATGTGACATTGTATATGAGTCTGACTAAAATGTAACATACATTATTTATGTGAGTCATACTAAGATTTCACCATTATAAAATATCTTTCATATTTTTTTCTCTAGTGTTTCAACAAGTAATATAAAGATCGATAAATTACAACAATAATTAATTCAGTTAATATAGAGTTTAAACTCAATTAATAAAATTTTTAAATTTGCATTCAGATATATTATGATAATTTACTTATTTATTATTTGTATCCAAACATCTTATAATATTATTTAGTTATATTATAAATGAATTATTATTATCGTTTGGTAAGAATCTAATTATCTTTTTCTTTTCATGTGATATAAATTGTAATTATTTTAAAAAGATAACTATTTTATCATAAACATAAATCTTATTTTACTATTTTAAAACGAGCGACTCTTAATGTCTATAAAATAATATTATATTTGAACTCTTACTCGTGCAAATACTTATTATTATATTTTTTATTTTATATTTTTTTATTAAATTGAATATTAAAATATTTTTTTCAGATAAATTTTCATCCTCTCTTCTCCCGTTTCTCATCCACATAAAATTCTTTCAACCTGTAAAGCTCACAAAATTTCACCTCATCAAGTAAGTCTTAACAAAAATTAATTTTTGAACAAAAATATAATTGTTTTTTTATTAAAACCTATATGTAATATGAAATAAATAAAAGTATCTAAAAAAAGTTAAAATATAAATTTTATATATTATTAAATATCGACATAAATATAATCCGTGCCAGATGGTCAATTCATTTTTTAAATTATTAATTTTTTTTAACTATTAACAATAACTCAATCAAAGCCTAACTGAAAAGAATATATGACTGTAATTTCAATTTAGACACTTTCTTAAATAATGATTAATTAAAGTTATAACATTTCATTTATAATTTTTTAAAATTGGCATTTATAAAAAAATAATTTTCATATACTAATTATATATTTTTAGAACACTAACATTAAATTAATAAGTAAGTTAAACTTTTAATTTTTTAAATTAAATATTATAAAATATATTAAGCAAAATTTATGAAAATTGTTAAAAAATAGGTAAGAATTAGTCATTTGAAATAAAATGAAATATAATGAAAGTTTATTAAATTGCTAATAGCTTGATGTACTATCAATGAAAGATACAATTTTACTTTCAAAGACTCTCTAGTCCAGATGTTATGGTCCAAGATGATATATGATATATTTTGACCCTTTAAAGTAATATGCATGAGTCAAATAAAAAGGTGAAGACATAAATTAAGTATTAGAAGTACTTGTACACACAATCAAAGTTCATCTATTACTGCACCTCTAACTCAAGTGAGTGTCAAAATGTTGACACACTCACCCAACTTGAAGTTTCATCCTGATATATACAGGGAAAAACCATTATATCACATACCTGTCAAATATTATTATAACACATGCTTCTAAACTTTGGTCCTGATATATATCCCACATGCTTCTAAACTTTGGTCTTGATATCTATCACACATGCTTCTAAACTCCACCGCAAGTCTAGTCCATAGCAGTGTCTGCAAATGACACGTTGGTATGTCCTCCTTTTACGTGGCATGCCATCACACCATCGCTTGCCACCTATTATTTTCTCAGGGCATTACTCACCCTGCAAAATACACGCTCCCATCATCACAACAAGAAGTGAATTCAATCTACCTAACTCAAAGCATCTATATAATATGTTACAATAAACACTTCCTCCTATCATACACATATACTTTAACCACCCAAAAGTTTCCTTCACAAACTCTTTCTAATTCACAAAAAATGGCCAGCAAAATGGAGTCCAAGTTCCCACCTCAGAGCCAGAAGACTCAGCCAGGAAAAGAACATGCAATGGATCCACTCCCACAATCCATACACACAAACTACAAGCCCGCCAATAAACTTCAGGTATAGCCACCATAATTTACCGAACACATTATGTTTCAGTTTCTCAGCATGTTGTGTTAGTGTAAGTCTTTTTTGCTCAGAAGTTAGAGGAATGTTTAGTTTATTGGTGTGGACATATATAGGGAAAGGTGGCGTTGGTGACAGGAGGTGACTCAGGAATTGGCAGAGCGGTCTGCCTGTGTTTCGCGAAAGAGGGTGCAACTGTGGCTTTCACATACGTGAAGGGCCACGAGGACAGGGACAAAGATGATACTTTGAAGATGCTGCTAGAAGCTAAAACAGGTGGTGCAGATGATCCATTAGCAATATCTGCTGATATTGGTTTTGATGAGAACTGCAAAAAGGTGATTGACCTAGTTGTGAAAGAATATGGACGCGTTGATATTCTAGTGAACAATGCAGCTGAGCAGCATCTAACAAACTCTGTGGAGGAAATCACACAAAAGCAGATTGAAAGAGTCTTCGGGACCAATATCTTTTCACAGTTCTTTTTGGTCAAGTACAGAAACAAACATCATTGATTTTGAGCTTATGATAGAGTGAAACATATATATATATATATATATATATATATATATATATATATATATATATGGTGACCCTAATGAGTGTTGTGTTTGTGTAGGCATGCTCTGAAGCACATGAAAGAAGGGAGCTCCATTATCAACTCTACTTCAGTTAATGCCTACAATGGGAATCCAGAAGCCTTAGACTACACAGCTACTAAGGGAGCAATTGTTGCCTTCACGAGAGGTCTTTCTCAGCAGCTGGCGAGTAGGGGAATCAGGGTGAATGCTGTTGCACCTGGCCCAGTTTGGACGCCAATACAACCTGCTTCCAAGTCTGGTGAATTGATTCAGAACTTGGGGTATGAGGTGCCAATGAAGCGTGCTGCTCAGCCTAGTGAGATTGCACCGTGTTACTTGTTCTTGGCAGCTGGTCAGGACTCTTCATACTTCACTGGTCAAGTCCTCCATCCAAATGGTGCGTCACTTATTCTCTTTGTGCCTTTTACTGTAACAACTGTGTTGAAAGTTTGCTTACACATTGTTTGGTTGTTTGTAGGTGGTGAGATCGTCAACGCTTAGTGCTGTTCAGTGGCAGCTTTTGTGCCTTCATCTATTTGCTAATTGAATTGGTGTTTCTGTTCTGTGTTACGCCCTTGAATAAGCAGTGTTATGTTCCGATGTAGGACATGCCTTCATATTTAAATAAATGAACTTTATTTGTGCTCCTTTCTCATCCTCACAAAATCTTTTGATTAATTGTGTATTAAATATTAAATTTAAATTTTAAATTTCACATCAAATGGACCGTCTAGAATGAACAAATGGTGTAAAACAGAGAACATCTATCTACATTATATTATTAAAATGAATTCCAGAAGTATTGCATGGCTATTTAAGGTTGTGCTTCACGTTCTCTCATGTGCAGAAAATATAATCCATGTTTTTCATGTTCTTCATCTGGTGTGATTCTGTCTTTTCTCTCTCCTCCTCTTTCTACTGTACATAATACAGAGGTAGTCTCATACATGGCTTCTTCCTCAACAATCCTAAATACAACAAGTTTTTCTTCTTTTCTTTTTCCCCGTAGTTTTAACACCCCCTTGACAGTTTTGTTGTTCCTCCCAAACACAAAGATGCAGATTATTATATAAAGAAAACTGTTAATACCCTTGTCATATCGATGTAATTCTTGATGGTTTTTTCGAAGAGTATGATAGCTTCATCACCTCTGTAACTTTAAGACTTGAAACGGTGATGGTTTGTTTGAAGAGTGTGATAGCTTCATCACTTCTGTAACTTTAAAGGCTTGAAACAGTGTTGAAGATATTGAAGCTCTCTTACTTTCTCAAGAAGAACGTTTTGAGAAGACTCTGGGAATCCGAAAAGCTGCTTCTACAAGCTAATACTGCTTCTACAAGCTAATAGTAATCTTGGACATTCTCGCTCTACCAATTCTGCCAAGAATTCGTGATATTTTGGACAGAGAAATCATAGTGATATTTTGGATAGAGAAATCATAGTCAAGCTAATCTAGTAATCTTGGACATTCTCGCTCTACCAATTCTGCCAAGAATACCAATTCTGCCAAGAATTCGTGATATTTTGGACAGAGAAATCATAGTCGCAATACTTGGAACAATTTTTCTTCTTCTTCTTGGTCAAATACAAGAATCAGTGTCAAATTTGTGGAAAAAATGACCATACTGCTATTAACTGCTGGCATAGGTAGGTATGATCATGAAAGTCAAAACAATATAAGTGCTAATAGTTCCCATGTTTTCTGTCCAGTTAATGAGGATATAGCAAGCCTTCTCTTTTGGGTACACCATCAATTTTGCATGATCCTCTTTGTTATCTGGACTGGAGCATCTCATGATATTACCAACTTCTCCATCAAAAACACATACACTGGTACTCATATGGTGAAAATAGGCAATGGTGCAGATCTGTCTATTCATGACATGTTCCTGAAATCAATAAAAACATCAGGACAGAGATTCTTCTTCAGGGAAACCTTAAAGGTGGATTATATGTCTTCCCTTCTTTTAATTATACACCTGTGAGTTGTCTTCTTTCCAACTATGACGTAAATCATAAAAACATTCAAGACTTGGCCATGCTTCTGCTAAAATAGTTCATCATGTTCTGCAAAATTATAATTTACCTCATTGCCAACATAACTTCTTCTGTGATTCCTGTGTTATTGCTAAGTCAAACCAATTGCTATTCAATGACTCTTGCACTGTGTATAGTAAATCATTACAGCCTGTTTACATAGATATCTGGGAAAAGAGACAGATCTTTCACTCTTTCTTTTGGACTTGATCCTCCCCGATTGAAAGCTACTTGAGCTTTCTTTTCACTCTTGCTTCTCACCCTATGGGTCAAATGGCCCGATCCTCATCTAAGGATGTCAGGCTTCAAATTGGTTGATACTTTTTTGTCGTTACACTTGGTTTTATCTGCTGCAATCAAAATGGCAGGCTATTATACTGTTTTTAAGTCTTCTGAAATCTACTCACAAAACAAACTGAACATGTTTTACAATGTATAAATACTGATAATGCTAAGGATCTCATGAACAAAAAACAAAACAGACCTATAAAACAAAACAAAACAAAACACTGTTGAAAGAAACCATCGTCGTATGGTATATATCGGTTTATCTATGCTTACAGCTGCTTTCTTACCTCTAAAATTGTGGAGTCAAGCTTTTACAGTTGTTATCACCGTTATTAATGTTCTCCCTACAGACAATTTTAAGAATCAAGGGACCAAATTCATCCATTTATTCATAACTGGACAAAATTCAACAAAATAAATAAATAATAAAACAAAAAGAAGGTAATTTTAATTTTATATTTTAAAAAATAATGATCAAATTAATATAATTATAATAAATTAAATTTTATTTTAAAAATAATTATATAATTTAATATTTTAGAATTATTTTTTAAATATGTTATCAATTATATTAAATAAAAATATATTGTATTTTAATTACAAAAATTTTATAATTTTATATATTAAAATAATTATTATATCTATTATATATTCATAAATTTTTAATTTAAATTTTATTATTATTATTATTTTTAATCCAATCAATTAAACTTTTAACACATTTTTTAAATCAAATGATCTCAAATCTATTCCTGAAATGGTTGTTGATCTGCTATATCCGCTAGCACTGCCGCCGACCATCTGTGTGCGTTGGAAGGGCGATTTTGAGGAACCAATCTAAAAATTCCAAAATACTGACATTGAAAACAGTACTAAGAAATAGAAAAATGGAAAAGTATTTTATAAAAGCAAAATAAGATTGTGAAATTAAAGTCGTTATTAGGAAAGGGTAGGAGGTGGGAGGGAAGTGAGGTGACCCACCAAAAGTAAAGTTGAGGCCTTGATTTGGCTGTGGGACAGCTGTTAGAACATGGCATAGAAAGAAAATTAAAAAATGTGGTTCTCATTTTTCAACTGTCACCACTTAATCCATCATCAATCTCATCTTATTTCTTTTACATCCTATGAAAATGACGAGGAGGATGAGAAGGAGCATGGCACGCGGAACTAGGGTTGGTAGTTGCAATACATCTTAATTATAATTGTAATTTTGACCTCATTCCCTTCGCCATTTCGATGAAAACTATGCTCTCTCACTTCCCACTCTACAAATTCACTCTATAAATCACAATCTTCAAATCTCACATCTCAATCCATGGCTCCCAATCCGATGAAGATGAACACCAAGCAATCTGCGAATTCCAGTACAAGTAGCATCACAGCAGCAGCTTCATCGCAGGAGATTCTGGTCCGCGAAACGCTGCGTATCAGCGCCAATTTGGCCACCGCCCCTCTCCTCCAAACGCCGTCGTCCCTCACCATGATCTGCTGCGAGGAAATCGAAGGCCGTCGTTGGAAGTACGTGGCCGAGACCGATGCATCCGGTCATTTCAAGAAGAATTCCTTTCGCCCTCTCTCCCTGCAGACTCCCCAGTCCCCTCTCGACGTAACTTCTCTTCTCTTTTTTTCTCTCTCATAAACCCTCGTTCCTCGATTCATTCTCTCACCATCACCATTGCAGGAACTCCTCGGTTTCGTTAGATCCTATGTTGTTCCGGAGGGTTTCCCCGACAGTGTTACTCCTTCCTACGTCCCCTACATGACATGGAGGGCTCTTAAGGTATCCCTTCTTCCCATCTCTTTCTACCAATACTCAATCTTTCAATCAATGCTTTCCTAATTTCTAACGCTATCCCTTCCAGCACCTTTTTGGTGGAGCAATGGGCGTTTTCACCACTCAAACCCTCCTGAGTTCAGTTGGCGTCTCCAGAAACAGGGCTACTCCTGGGGCTGTCGCCATCAACTGGATTCTCAAGGTAACAGTAACCATAACAATCACTCTCAGTTTCACTCGCTACTGTTTAACTGAATATGAACGTAAATAATACCGTAGGACGGTGCTGGTCGTGTGGGGAAGATGCTTTTTGCTCGCCAAGGAAAGAAATTTGATTATGACCTCAAACAGGTAATCATTAACTTCCTTGCTTCTCGTGCTCAATCTCGTCATATAAATCGGAGCTAGCCAAATTCCCACAATCTGCTGTCTCAGAGTTATTGTGTTACAGCTGCGGTTTGCAGGTGATCTTCTCATGGAGTTGGGTGCTGGAGTTGAACTGGCAACTTCTGCAATGCCACATCTATTTCTACCTTTGGCTTGTGCTGCTAATGTAGTAAAGGTTTGGCGACTTCTTTGGGATGAGTGATTCCCTTGTATGTGAGCTCTGAAGGCTTACTTTTTTTTTTTTTGTGCTCTCAGAATGTTGCTGCTGTAACATCAACATCAACTCGGACACCAATTTACAAAGCCTTTGCCAAGGGGGAAAACATAGGGGATGTCACTGCTAAAGGAGAATGTGTTGGCAATATTGCGGACCTGGTATGTTTCTGAACTTTAATTAGTTGTAATGTTGACATAATTTTTTTGGAACATTGTTTGCAACAGTTTTTGCACCCTGGGCTCACCTGGTACTCGGCTTCGTCCTTTTCTTTACCATCTAATCAATCAACTTCATTCTTGCATGGGTGCATGGGCATGGGTGCATGGCCATTGTGTGCTTTGAAAATCGTGACTTCTGAAGTGATTGCTTTGATTTAATATTTAATAGCATACAAGAAAAACATAATAATTATTGATCCAAAATCTATCTGATTGATTTTGGTTGTAAGAGATGCATTCCCAGGTTTCATAGGCCAAAATTATGTTTGCTTAGATTAATCAAGGGTAGTAGAACCGTAGTGAATGATGGATTTCAGGTCTGTGGTATTTATCTTTAAGACACAGATAAAATTGTAAGCTAGAGGAGGAGCTGTTAAGTGTTATATTATGGACTGTTTACCTCTTTGAACAGTGTCATTATAATTGAAAATCCAGGGTTGATGGATGTTTGTGAAAAATTGTTTACCTCTCTGATTCTCTTTTTCAATTTGCAGTTAGGAACTGGTTTGAGCATATTGATTTCCAAAAGGAATCCGTCGCTTGTCACCACATTTTCCCTCCTTTCATGTGGATATATCCTTAGTTCATATAGAGAGGTTTGGCTTTTGTGTATGCTATGATGGTGCCTTATCTAGCTGTACTTCCAATCTGGTGATTGTGTGTATCTAATGTTTAATGCATTTATAGGTTAAATCTGTTGTTTTGCAAACACTTAACTATGCAAGATTCAGTGTGGCAGTAGAATCCTTCCTCAAGACAGGTATCATTGCATTAATGTATCTGTTTAAAATCATCAAACAGTCAATCCATGCTACTCTTATTGATCAGGCTGTTCTTTCTTTTATAGGAAATTTAATTATATAATCAGTAAATGCAATTCCAATAGAAGCCTTGTTCACATTTTAACTAAATTAATCTATTTCAGGAGGAGTTCCCACTTTGCAGGAGGGCAATATGAATGAGAACATATTCAGTTTTCCATGGAGAGATAGGCCTGTTGTCCTTGGTATACCCATGGGCTAAAAGATTTTTACCTGCAATCATTTTGGCTGAAAAATTAAAACTTAACTCTTCTTTTTAACTGTCTTTCTAGGATCAAGAATCAAGGACGCATTCCAGGACCCTAGTGCGTATATTGCCATAGAGCCCTTGTTTGATGTAAGCCTTTTTGAGAACTTGAGATTTTCCATCTCTTTCTTAAATTATCAGTTGATTGATGTTGCTATAATGTTCTCTTAAATTGGAACAGAGGGAGAAATATATTGTAACGTATAACCCCTTGAAACACAAGGTTTATGCTGTGCTCAAGGATCAGGCAAATTCAGATGACATTCTAAAAGCAGCATTCCACGTAAGATATATGGTTATCTTATAAATTTGTCAGAACAGATCGGGAAATATTTAATTTGAAAAGTACTTAAAGACTTAAATAACTTTGTTTTGTAGGCTCATGTGCTCTTCAGTTTGATAAATTCGAATGAAAGTAAGGCCTCATCTGTGAAGGAAAGTGGGGATCTTAACTCAAACGTGGCACCCACAATTGCTGATATTGAGGCTTGTATGGCTGATACTTGCAAGATTGTGGCAAATTCTTATGGTCTTTTCAAGAATAAAGCTAAGGAGCAGGTAATAGAGCAAACACATTTATTTATTGGTTCTGCATTCTAGAGCAAAAACAAAGTAGGAGAAGAAATCAGTTTTAAACAACCATTTTTCCAAAATCAATTAATCATCATCCTAATTTCAGTCCCCTTTGTCACTATTCAGAAGCTGTCTAATTACAATTGAGAGATCATAGATGTCCACTGGGAAAAACTGACACCTGATGCAACTCAAGTATAAATGTCATCCTATTTGGAATTTTTTCTATTCATGTTTTCTCATTTTCAAGTTGGAAATGTTATAATCAATAAAAATATAGAAAGGATTGAAATACCCTCTTACTGTTTTCTCATAATTCCACTAGTGCCCTGTGTTAAGAACCAGGATATCTTCATCTCTCCAATTCTCAGAGTTACACGCTATTGTATCCACTTTGAGAGTTGTCCTAATATTTTGAGGAGCTCTCCTTTAGGGGGCCGGCTATGGAGTTCTATAGTATTCCACTGTGCAGTTAAAATCCTTGAATTTGAACACCAAGAACCCCTTGTGCTTTGTAATTGGGCTGCCATTCACTTCATAGATTGAGTCCTTGTTAGATACTCCAGTAGAGAGCAAGCATAAGAGTGATTCCCACTGGTTTCTCCCAATTGAGTCCCCCACAAACACTATTAGTTTGATTCGCATTTTCTCCAATCATTGAATCTGTTTTATTAGTGAGAAACCGACTGTGTAAGTTTTACTTGATCTATTTTTGCATCTAATCAGAGGAAAAAAATAATGCAAACCAAGTTAAAATAATTAATACATGGCCATTGATTCTCATCCATGTGATTTAACACCATGATTCATTAGTACCAAAAACCCCAAAAGATTCACCAACCAAGTTATATAAATAAAATTGTTGAAATTAACCAACATTACACACATGTCACAAACTGACAGCATTAAGAAAAAAAAAAATTAACTAGTATGGATTGACAGTGTAAAAGTCATCCAATCATATATTGTCATATACGATAAAAATTATGGATATAAAGGTTTTGTAATATAATGAATTAACAGTGCTATGTTGTCATCCAATCATAGCTTATTGACTTTTGTAATATAAAGAAAACGTAAGACTAGATGTATAAAGGGCATGTAAAGAAGATAGTTCAAGACTCCAACTAAAGGCCAAGGTTGCAGAAACGATCAAAACTAACAAGGAAAACGAGGGTTGCGTAGGAAAAGACAAAGCAAAATATTGTTGAAAAGTAAAAATGACGTGGAATTTGAAACGAAAAGAGAGACAATAATGCAAAAGGAATCGAACACTTCATCATATGCTTATCAATAGACATCCATGAAAGACTCGAGTTTCTGCGTGGAAACTGCACACACAAAATGTTGTCATTTTCACAGAGCTGCATATTGTTTACTGCAGCATTTTTTGGCCTGGCTTTGAATGTTGTCTTTGACATGTAATTGTTGGCTATTCTGGTGTTGAATTTTGGACACGTGGAATGCCTTATGTTTGTTGGATGGCATCCTTGTCAAAGGATTTCACGCCTTTCTGTGAGATGGGGTAGGAAGAGGTGCTAAATTTAAACTCATGTTTCTGTTTGAGTACTTGGCTTCTTGGATGATACCCTGGGATGGGTGGCCATACCTTACCTTTAATATTCAGTTGTTTTAAGTAATTCCCAAGGTAGAATTTTTTTTATATATATTTTGATAGTTGGAATGTATGGACATTAAAATTTTTAATGTAATCTATTTCCCATATTCATGAGGGAGTTTAATGCTGTATTTAAACTGTAGTTATAACAAACATTGCATTTTGAAACACGCTCCATTTTTTTTTTATTTGATTCCGTAAGTGAGGGGAATTGGGGATGCACAGTTGCAATTCTTACTGTAAATAACTGAAATCTGAGGGTATATATGCGTTCTCGAGATTCTTATCAGCATTTTTTCAAAGTACTTATGTATGTTGCAAGTCATTGCAAATGTCAAGTTCATATAATCTTTTTGCTTGCAGGGTTGGACAACGTCAGAATCACATCTAAATCCTGGTCGAGCTAGGGTGTATCCACCTGATAATAGATGATATTCTCATATTCTCTCTGCTGCTGGGTTGAGTGCCAAAGTTCTTGGGACTGCTCTCAATGTGAAACGGGTCTGGCAATTGAGGCTTAAAATAACCACCGTGCAACGAAAACATGCAATGCTCGTGGAATCGTAGTATCCTTGACCCTCTCAAAAGCCAAATGAACTTTTTGCGGATGTTCTGCGTGGATGGCCTTTAAGATGAATATAGTTATAGCAGTTTTAGCATGACTGCATATGACCACGTAAAATACCAATGCTCGTCTCTTTTTCTCGGTCGAAATATACAAATTTGTGACTGCTCTTTCTATTTTGTTAGTTTTGTTCTGTATTCTTTTTGCAGTGGGCGTTATTCTGTAGTATAAGTTTTCAATTTCAAATTTCCAGCTTAGTTCTAGAACTTGCTGCACATGTGTCAGTGCAATTTCTATGTTGCATTCTTTTAGTTTTGTTTGTGCAAAAAGTCTGATTAAGCTTGGTCCAAAGTATTTATATCTAGTCAATTTTTTCCTCGAAGCAGGAAGCATAAGGAATCATAGTGTGTTAGATAGACTTTGTAAACTTCATTTTGAGGATAAGAATTTGATGATTGTATGAACTTCATCTACATTCATATTACTGTGTTATTCATGCACCGTATCAAAGATTGGGTGTTTCATATTTTATGAATATGATATTTCAACTCAACTAATTTAGTTCAATTAATGAGTTTTTTTAAAAATTTAAAACTGAATCAATATAATTACTTTGGTTATCAGATTTTTTTAAAATTCTAATAAACTTTATGACCCAATACACAATTTTTAAATTTATGTTTTAGTATTTTATTCTGTCTCTTCTATTTTGGTCTTTCTAGCTTATTCATGAGTTCCAGTAGCATTTTTAATACTCTGTAATATACTTCTATGAGTTAAATTTTGCAAAAACATAAAAGAAAAAACAAGTGGGGTTTATTAAATAAAAGTAAGTCCCATAATCTTTATTTTGTTAATAACTATTTCGTGTTAATTAATAATAGAGATAGAAAATATTTTTGAAGTATTTTTGTTTCATTCATTTTGAATCTTACGATTTTATCAAATGTTTTTAAATGTAATACTTTTGTTAAGAGTGAATGAAGAAATAAGGTTATTTGTATGTCTTCTAGTACTTAGCATAGCAAGAGAAAAGAAAACGTTAAATTCATTGGATGTTCCAAATTCCATGATGGTGATAATATTTTTGAGGCGTGGCTGTGAGTGAGGTGGTAGTGGAATTCCATTCCACTGAATCATACTCCTCTTTCATTCCCAATTAGCATTCATTCATTTCTTCATCATCTTTTCATTCTCAAACATTCAAAAGCTAATATTTTGAGAGATTAAAATGATTAATTATTCCAAATAGATTTGGCACAACAATATATTTTGAAACAATCCTACTTTGAATAGGCACAACACCTTAATCCATCTCTAGTGTGTAAGAGTGTTGCTAAATGTTAAGTAAAGTTTGTTAAAAAATTTCAAAATATTTATTATAAAACTTTTAATCAATCTTAAGTAAAGTTGATTTATGTAATGATTAATGCTACTTTTCAATTTTTAGTTGATATCAATGTCAATCTAAATAATTATAATCGACATATGAGGAAAATTATTCTAATTAATATTAGTTGAGAAAATATTTTATCTAACTTTAATTGAGAAAGACAGGTACAAAATCTTTAGTGGACTTTAGTTGAAAAAAGACTTCACTTTATATTTTTAAATTATTAAATATGTTTTAATACGTGAATAACTTTTGGTATTTTATGATTATTGAAATGATATATTGAAAAAAAATCAATAAATCTAAATTGTGTTATCCAAATAAAACAATTTAAAGTGAAAACAACTTAAATTAAATTATTTGAATAATATCTTGAAAATTGTAAAACTCTCAATCAAAACATAAGTTGAAGTTTTTTAAAATTATTCTAACAACTGTTTCAAAACTATTTTGTATAGGAAAAATTGAACATTTTACCCAAATACTCTCCATAGTTAAGCTAATTGTGGTGGTGGTATATATTTAAACAAAAGATATAACGTTATGTTTGGATAGAAAAAAATTGAATTGTTTTTATTTCAAAATGTTTAATTTTTAAAATGTTTCTTATGTGATAAAATAATTCAAATTTGTTAAATTTTATTATTTTTTAATAAAGTATTTCAATTACTATAATATATAATAATTATCGCCAAAAATAATACTACCGATGTTATTGAAAAATCATTTATGTAAACATCGACAAGTTCAAGACAAATATGGTTGACATGCATAAAAAAAATAGTAGAGAAAGTTCTCACAAATTTCAACTAAAAACTAGTCATAGATAGATAATTTTAATGATATAAATAAAAAAAATAACATCTATCAACATTAACTACACAACTCCAACTACCATGAAAAAAAAAATTATTATAAATATTTTTTGATAGTAATATTTTTATCATCTCATATCAAATGTGAGTCAGGATTTAATTTTTAGGTAACGGCCACTTTTGAAATACAATATTCTTCTTTAACTTTTTTACGTTTTGAAAAGTAAATTCTTCACGGTATTATTGTCATAAAATTTTAATAGATAATACATTCCAATTTAATAGATTTTCATAACATATTAATAAGCCATTTTCATAAGGATGTGTTTATTTCCTACGACCGAAACTTTTAAAACGATGAAAAACAAAAAAAGTGAAAAAACGAGACTTAATTACAAAAAAACAAAACAAAATTTACGTTTAAAATTTTCCTTACTCTAAGCAAAGATTTGCAAAAAAAAGTTTACTTTCTTTAAATAAAAAAATAATTTAATCATAAATAAAATATAAAAAATAATTTTTTAAAATAATAAATAATAAAAAATACATAATAATTAAATTTATAACAAAATAAAAAATTTAAAATATTAATAAAATAACTTTTATAAATAATAATAATAATATATTAATATATAATTGATTACGTTCTAACCTAATCGATTATGCTTATATTTTGAAATATATAAATAATCGATTAAGTTATAACGTAATCGATTATACATATATTATAAAATATATATACATAATCGGTTACGTTATAACATAATCTATCACGTATATTATAAAATACGTAATTAATTATATATATTAATATATATATATATATATATATAATATAATAATAAATAATATTTAAAAATAAAAGTTTATATAATATTTTTAATTAAATAATTAATAATAAATAAATATAAATATAATTTAATAAATATAAATATTTAAATAAATATATGATAATAATTATTTATTATTATAAAGTAATAAATATTTGTATATTTAGTATTAAAAGTATTTTGACATAATTTAATTTTATATTTTAAAAAGTTAATCCTTTTATTTAATAAATTAATATTTTATATTAAATTAAGTTTATTTTGAAAATAATTATGAATTTAATATATTTTTTACTCTTTAAAAAACATTATTAATTATATTAAATAAATTAATTATATTTTATTTTTAATTATAAGAATATATTTACAATTTTATATATTAAAACTTTTTTATATCTATCACATCATTCACAAATTTTTATAAACTGTCCATTCAAATCTTACCATCTTTCCCTTAATCCAAACGACAAAATTTTTTATACATTTTCATCTCAAATCATCTCAAATCCACTCCCTCAAATCTACTCTTCAATCCAAACACACCCTAAAATTCACCCTGATATAAAAAATCATAAATATATGTAGTTTTGGACATTAATTTTTTAGTCTGTTTTACTTATGAATATATTTTCTATTATATGTTTTTTTAACAATGTTCTTAAAAATGTTGAAAAAAGAAAAATAAATACTCTTCAACTAAAAAGATAGCATATACAATTTTGCTTATTTGTCATTAATTAAAGTTATCTCAGAATTTTGAAACTATGCTTGTTATTGATGACTTTAGTCTCATGCGAGAGAAATTGTGATGGATTATTGATTTAATTAAACATTAGAAGATATTATTTAATTATAAAGAATATGTATAAAATTTCATAGTTTATATTCGTTAAGTAGAAGTTTGGTTAGAAAAAATGGCAAACATAACAAAAAAAACTTCTTAGATTGTTAATTAATGTGAATGTCCCCAAACAAAGCCGCCATTACGTCTAATAATTAGAGACATCGAACTAAGTTGAAAAAAGGACATTTCATCAAACAGTTAATATGCAAACACTAACTTCCTCTTATTTCAAGCTCCCCGTATCTGGGAGGGAGACAAGATGATGACTAAATAATTACTATATTAAGTGTGCAAAGTTCATTTTTATAATCACTACAAAGTATGGAATCAAGTGAAGTCACTAGAAACATTAGAAGTTCTGTGACATTGTAAACTTGATTGCATGAACAAAACTTTTAAAAATTTCATATTTTAATTTTATTTTTTCAATTCAAACATATTATAAATGGCAATGGAAGTTTTGAAGGAGGCAATTTAAGTTTTTGAGGTTGTCCTTTTTGGGAAAAATAAAAGTAAAATTGAGTAGTTTTGATAAAAAATGTGAAGTTGCTTTAGGTTGCTTTTTGCAGTGTGGTGTGTTGTGTTTTGTTGTTACGATGCTTTCCCTTAAACCAAAGAACATTCTGCATGGAAGGATGTGCATCCCGATACAAATTAAAGGCACCACCTTTTTTCTTTTCACGCTTTTTTATTCCTTTCTTTTTCCTCTTTCGTCCCATCCATTTCAACTATGCATTATCCAGTAGCAAATTAAACATTAATTAATGTCTTTAAAATGCTAATTAACTCGACTCACAAAAAAGTTAACCTTTTTTAAAAATTTCATTAAAAAGATCACGCTTCTTCTTTCGCAAGTGGACCCATTCTTCTTTTACCCCTTTTCAAAGCAAGGCGTGCTCGCAAGTTTTGTATGATTATTTATGGCTACACAATGATTCATCATCGTCAAATTCAGATATTATATTATTTGTTCACATTTTTTTTTATATATTTCTTTGATTTGAATTGAAGGAATTCTTTTTAAGGTGACAAAAAATACTAATGTAGTACATAATCTTTTGCATATGCTCTTATCATTAAAGAAAAATAAAACATGTTTTCTTTTGTTTAATTTTTCTTTAAATAATGTGGAAAACTGTTTAGTGTTTTCGATTGTTTATGTCGTGCCCTAGTGTCCATACGGATAAGGTGACAACTGAGAAAGACAGCAAACTACGTTTGCACGTAATGCAATGAACCATGTTTTGTTTAAAAATTTGTGGACAAAATCCTTTTAATTCAGTTGTTGAATTGTTCATTGATGTTTTTGAATTTAGAGCTATGTGGCAGGTATGTGTGCATGTGTGTGACGAAGATGTCAATTGCCTCACCAGTTCATGATAAGCACACCACCTCACGCGTTCACACTGTGTTTATCTTTCATTGGTTAACCTTTCCGAAACACATGCTAAGTATGAACTAATTTCAAATCACATAATTACGTGTAATGTATTATGAACCAGCACGCATATGCATGTTGTTAGAACATTACAAGATTACTATCTTGTCTTTAACCCCAACCATTTATTAATTATATGATATTTTAACGCTGAATATAAAATAGTTAATAATGATGACACACAAAGTTTACTTTTCTGCTGGCATGCAAGGTGTACAAAATCATTACTAGTAGCTTTTGACGAGTTTAAGTTTTGTTTGATGAGTAATAATGAGTTTAAGTTTGAATGGCAGAAGAAGAATATCAAATAAATAGCTTCCTTCCGCCAGGCACGGCGATGACACACACACATGTACGCAGGTCCAGACATAGAATCCAAGCTTCAGAGGTGAAGACAAAAAAATCCAACGCAAACCTGATTTCGCATTTTCTTTTTCTTCTTTCTGATCAATGTATACTTGGTCGTACTTTCTAATTTTTCCCATGAGTTTATTGTCACAAATTAATGCAGAAATCTTACTATTTGGAGCAAGAAAAACATTTAAAAATTAGTGATGAACTGGTACATTTTTTACCGCTTGAAAAATGATGTCAGAAGGCCCTACATATGATGCAGCACAGCAGAGCAGAATTCGTAAGGTGAAAGAGAAAGCAGCATACAAAAGCCCTATGCAATTCTATTAATACATTTCGTACCTCAGAGTCTATTCATTGCATAGATTCCATGTTCTCATGACTTGAATGCTAGCCAGGTAGGTTGAAATAGAGGAGAGAATCAAACACCGCTCACTCAGAAACTAAACTTCACGCAATGCAAATGCAATTTCCTAAGCTACAACAGCACATGATGGTGTAGATGGAGATATTTGTGTAGTGTGTAGTGTATATATATATATATATTGATAAGCAGCTACTAGAAGGGTTTACTTTCAGGTAAAGAGAACTCAACTGAGACAACAGAAGCAGGAGAGAAGGAGATGATGATTAGAGAGATAGTATAGGGGAGCTGATGAAGAAGAAAAGAAAGTCAACAAACACTTGCGGCTAGGCTAATGATTATACGTAGAGGAGAGTGGATGGAGTTTATAATACTAATAATAATAAAGCACAAAACACAAAGCTAGATAAAGGAGATGATCGATGGATGGATAATTATGATGATAACAATAAATTATTGTACTTTAAGCTGCTGCAGTAGGGGGATTCTTTTTGGCGAGATTGTGCTTATTGTTGTGCATCCAAACCTTGAGCACTCTTCTCTTAACCCCAATCTCTTGGCAGAACTGTTGCACCACAGACTCCTCTTGCTTCTGGATTTTCCACCCAACCCTCTCAGCAAAGTTGAGCATTTTCTCCTTCTGCTCCTGGGTGAACTTTGTCCTGAACCTTTTCTTAACTAGCTGGGAGGGTCTAGCCTGCACCATTCCTCCACCGTCTTCTTGCTCATCGGACTCTGAAGGGAGGTGGCCAATGCTGTAGGGCATTATCATCTGGTGTGGTGGGACGCTTCTAGAAGGAAGGATGTTACCTGTAGGGTAGCCAAGAGCCTCGGGAGGGAGGAGGTTCTTGTGAGGGCCAAGGATGAGTCTTCTTCTGTTGAAGGGGTGGTAGTCACACGAAACCGGTTCACCCTCCACTTCCTTTCTGTGGAAGTTTCTGTGGCAATGGCAGGCTGAGCAGTTGAGTGCCTCTATGGTGCCTTCTTCTCCACTGGGCATGAACTCGCCGCAGCCGTCAGTGGCATTCCCTCCCATGGCGGCTGCATGGTTCTTCAGGCATTCCCTGTACCTCACCACTTTCTTGTAGCCATGATCCTCCTGCTGCATAGTGGGTGTGCCGTTGGAAGGCGCGGTGGAGGAGATAATGTGGTGTGGAGGGTCATGGTGAATCATGAGACCATGACCGTGTCCATTACCATGTCCCCCACCATATGTAGTGCTGTTTATCGGGATTGGGATTTCTCCTTCTTGACTCGAAAGTTCCATATTCCTTCCTAGCTAGCTGTTTGCTTCTTTGGGGTATAGTGCTAAAATGATTGCAATTCTAAGTTTCACCGCTCCTTCAAATCCTAGGAGTTCTCAAACCTAATCTTTCAAAAAGCTGGCTAGGAACAAATGAATCAAAGAGAGTGTGGTTATGATGAGGTAGCCACAAAATCTAAGTTTAAGGGAATCAAAGGGGTGAGGTAGGGGAGAAAAATGAGTGAGTGGTGTTGGAAGCAATTGAGTTGAGAAGCAGCACTATGAGACTACCACTACCACTACCAACCTCATTATCTTCAGGTGAATTGAGAAGAGAAAGTAAGAAAGAACGGACTCAGAAGTAGGGCACACAGGATATGGTCATGAGAAGACAACTTTTTAAGCAAACAAGACACTTTCCCACTCTGGGTATTTTCTAATTTCTATCTCTTGAAAAGGAGACACAGAGAGAGAGAGAGAGAAAGAGAGAGAGAGTGGCGACAGACAAACTAACCGTCTCTATGTCTCGGCCAGAAGATAATCAATGAAGACAGCTACAAACAAACCCTGTAGCTTTCTTCTTTTTTTCTTTTTTAATCTCAGCCGGCTACAAAGTCAATTGGAGAAGAGGAGGAGGAGGAAACTGACATGGATCAAACACTTTGTGTTGCAGACATGGTTGGTTAGAAGGAAAGAAAAGGATGATTTTTGTTTAGAGGGGAATCACAGTAATTAGAGTAATAGAAGGAGGCAGAAGGTGAAGAAGAGAGATGGAAAGAGTGGAGAGTTTTGGAGGTGGGTTTTGGTAGTGAAGCACTAAACAGGAGGTGCTTATAGAGGTGGTGTGGGAGGACAAAAAGGAGAGGTTGAAAAAAAAGCAGATTTTAACAGACAAAGAGGAATGCAGAGATGAGTATTTGGAGAGGGAGATTCAGATTAGAGACTCCCAAAAGAAAAAAAAAAAAAAAAAAAAAAAAAAGTGGGGTGCTTGCTTTGGTTTGCTTTGCTTGCACTATCAGCTATCGAGTTTACGCCATATAGAGGGGAGCAGTGTGTCAGATAGTGGTGAGGACAAAAGATGGCAGAGAGAGACAGAAACAGAACCTTTCTCAAATTGAATTAACTGAAAGAAACGTTTTTTCAAAGTAAATAACTTAAACTGTATCACAAATCCTCTCTCTCTCTCACTTCTTCCTTCCAAAATCCTCATTAAGCAAACCCACTCAACTAAATACCAATGGGGGACAAAGTTAGACATCACTATAAATATTTGCATCAAATTCGTTAGGGAGCCATTAATTAACTTCAAAACAACATATAACTCTAAAGACTAGTATATTTCAGGTGAAAATGCATCCACCATCACTTGCTTCTTTTTTTCAAGAATTGAATGCTCTTCAAATGCAAATGTCTCCATTTAAGCTACCTATCTCCCTTCTCACGTGGGGTTAACTTTTTACCAGAAACTAAACTTAAATGTGTTAGACGAGTAGGAGGAGAAAATAATTAAAAAGTATAAATTCCTCTGTGCGTACGTGTGGGTTACTTAATACCATTATTATTTTTTCTTAATTACAAAAGTAGAGAACGGATGAGCATATTAATTATGTTGAAACTAAAATAAAATAAAAATAGTATTTTTCACATGTTTCTGGCCATACAAACAGCATTTACATGAAAACATTACAAATGTAGCTGTTTAACATTACAAAAATAGGAGAAATTTTGGTCATAATTAAAGTAGGTGACTATGGCATGCAAAAGTTAAATGCTGAGGTGTTAAATTAGGTTTTATACTCAACTTACTGCTTCACGCGCCCACATTACTCCTTGGGAAAATACATTAATTTATGGCCTTTTTTTCTTGATACAATGTTTGCAACATATAAATAGCAAACTAATATTACGATTATTTGTGTTCATATTTGCTTTGGTTTGCTTGTGGTGTTGTGTCAATAAATAGTTGGCTCAACATGTCAATGATGTTCCTTTGGAATACAAAGAGCATTGAATTCCATTCAGAATTTTCACATGTGAGAGAGAAACACAGAGAAGCAGACACAGACTATGGTAGAGCATGCTTGATTTTATTGAGATGGGTAAAAATTGCATTAGAGAGTGTATTGGCTAAAGTAAAAATAGAATAAACTGATCTGAAAAATGAATGGAGAGATGAAAAAGGTTGGCAGTGGTACGTCAGGGTTAGTCTGTAAAGCTGTTGTTGTTTACTACATTACAATACATACACCTATTCTACTGGGAAGTAGTAAAAGGATTCTCCTTTTCATCATATATTTTTATTTGTTTATGAATCATTCATCCCAATAGCTTTATTCTTTTATTATCCTTCCCTTTATTCCACCCTCTACACCACATTTAAGGCTTTATCCATCTTTACAATTTGTTTTATCTATGTTGTCTCTTCTTCTAGTAATTCTGCTCTGCATGGATATTACTTTTTCTTTCTTGCTTTTCTTTCTACTTTCTGTCTCAAAGACAAAATTATTCTCTACTTCTTTCTCTTTTTCCAATTTCTTCACACCTACGCCCAGATATATGTATCATGTGTCATATCATGCACTTGAATACAATTGGATTATTAGATGGGTAAATTTGTTTAATAGAATTGCAATGTGAACAGAAAGAGAAAGAGAAATGGTTATGGTTACGGTGTTGGGTTGATGGGATAAAGGGTCCACATGAATAAATAGTGTTGATGACAGATGACAAAGCCTTGATCACAATTTTCAAGATGCTTCAGACCCCTCCAATACCCTTTTTTGCTTGGGAAACATCTCTTTTCAACACTCAACACTATTTTTCCATAATCAAAAACTTATTTTCATTTCATATCTCTTACTGCACTGTGTAATTCTAATTTCATCCCTTTAATCTAAATTTAAGAAGTTTGTGTGATTGACATTTAAGAAAATCAAATTATAGGAAGGAAGTGATGACAGATCACCTGTGAAAAGTTTCCAAAAATGAAAGTTTATATGATCTTATATTCTGTAAATAAGCCCTACAAATCAAAACAATAAGCTTGTACAAATAGAAAGATGACCTAATCACTACACCCTACTCCTTTTAACAAACATAGTAATTTTTAAAATAATTAACAAGTTGCCAAAACAAAAAGTTCTTTAAATTAAATTCATAACGCTTCATATTTACTATATCATCTGTGTTTAAAAAGGTAGAAAGATGAACTTTATTATATTTATAAAAAGTAGATTAAAGTCTTGGTGATCTAATCTAACTATGAAGTGCATATTTATTTGAAAAAGAGATGAACAGTGGGCAGAAGCAGCATTAATTGAGAGGGTAAAAGACATGTACTGTGAGGTGCAGAGCAGTTGTCCAATCCTCCAATTGCATCAGAGTCACCAATGAAGATTGCATTGCACGAGTGAGTACACTATAACACCGCACCTCAGCCTCAGCTAAGGAATTTAATCATTTATACTGTACCATTTTTTATTTTTTATTTTACCAGTGCTTTTTCTTAATTGGATGCTTCATCAAATTACTAGTATTGTTAATTTATAATTTATTGGTTCAATCATAAAAATAAAAGTTAAACATATTACTTATGCTACATTTCCACTTCTCATATTTGAACCGAAATCTCACAAGTAAATTTCTATATTTTTGACATTAAATCTTGGTTTGTTTCAATCTAAAAGAGCTAAATATGAAAAAAATAGTGGTTCAAGGTGATAAACAATACATTTTGTTAAATATAAATGTTATGATATAAAGATAAATTTTGCTGGCAGATTTCAATCTCTCCAACCAATCTGAACAAATTTTCCTCAGCATATTTGTTGAGAGTACATTTAAGTCCGAAAATAAATACCACTTTATTGAAATTAGTTATGTATAACAAATATGTACTTGCAAATAAACAAAATATAAAAAAAAAATATAAAACATAGGTTTGTAACAAAGTATAAATTGAGTATACAAATTTTCTATTATGAAAATATGAAACTACTTTAGTTGAAAAAATCTTATTTAAAAAAGATTTATAAATAATTTATAAATTTGATGGTGATAGAATAAATTTTAGGCTTTATTAAGTTTTAAATTTTTATAAATTTAAATATTTTTAATCAAGTTTTTATTAAAAAATTCGTCATATTAAGTATTAAAAAATATTATATTTTTAAAATGAATTTCTAACTTTTGATTTTACTGAGGTGAATAACTTTATTTTGTATTATTATTGCTTACATATTTTTACATGAAAATAAAAAATAATATAATTTAATTTTAAGTTTCATAAATTTAATATTTTAATTGAATTGCTAGTCAGATATTTTATTATATTAAATAATTAAAATATTTATATTTTTAATTGAATCAATATGGTTTGGTTTTACCTTCAACATAAGTTATAAGATCATTTAATTTTGCTGTTTGAAATACAAAATCACTGCCTTAGAAAACAATAAAATGAATCTATGTGAAAAATATGAAAAAATATTATTTAACATAGATAATTAATGTTTTATAACTTTATTTTTTTATTATCTGAATTTGTGGTGTTATATTTAAGATTACAAAACTAAATAACAATGTCACTTTAATTGATGATAGAAATTTATTGAGAAATATAAAATTTTTAAATACTTAATAAAATAAATTTTTTAATAGGAATCCAAATTGATGATAACTACTACATCCAATTTAGTTAACAGCAAAATCAATTAAGACTCAATTGAAAATTATCAAAATTTTAAACATAAATATTTTTTTAATAAAAACTTAATTAAAAATAATCAAATTTAATAAAAATTTAAAACTTAATTAAATTTTAATTAAATAGATTCTCCGGGTGCGAACTATAAAAATTAATATATCATAGTTTTAAAATCTATATCAGTTTTCTTGAACAGGGGAAAGAAATTTAGAGGAAACAAATAATTGATAAATAGTATTTTTAAAGTTAAATATTAAATTGATTGAGACCCTAATTGGAGGTTTACGAAATCAAAATCCAACGTAAATTAATAAACTAAGTATAATAATTTAGAAATATATAAATTAATATTAAAAACATAATATCATTATTTTATTATACTAAAATCTAAAATTACACATAAATTTATAATTTTTAACATTTAAATTACACATTAAAATTAAAAAAATACGTTATGATACATAATTTTAAATTTTAATTATATATATGCGGGTTACTAAAGATAACATGTTGGTATGAAAAAAAAATAATTTTAAACTTATTTTATTTGTTTAAGCAAAAAAAGTTTAAATGGTGTTTTCTTAATTTTTTTTATCCGTATGTTTTTTTTTTATTCAAAAGACATGTTCAACTGATTTTTTCTTTAAATAAATCTTGTGATTTGGTTGAATCGATTATCAAAGTTTTCGGTTCCATAAGTTAGTGTAATTAATTTAATAAAAAAAGATAATACAAAAAAGAATTTTTTAATTACTTTTTATTAATAATACGACAACACTGCATTAGCAGTAAAACGTTAATGTCAAAGCAGACATAATTAAATTTAACGTGTAAATACAAAATAAGAAAAAAGTAAAAAGAGAGAACACACAAGTTTTGAAAGAAAATTAAAGGTTGGATATCCTTTACAAAGCTTATTGAGTATTTTTCAATTTTTTTTTCTCTCATTTTCAATAGTTTTTTACTGATAAAATAATTTTAATAGTATTATAAGAGTCTACTTTCATATATACAACAGAAATAATGAAAAAAGTTATAAGTGGACGGTAACAATTATAATTTCATTCTTTATTTTTTATTTTTTTTCTTTTAACGTTTATTTAGAAGTTTAAATTATAGAGTTTTTTTTTTACAAGTTGTGTTACTAAAGAGGTAATATTAAAGTCGTGATATTTGAATTTCTTCTGATTTAATGAGAAATTATTATATTTTGAAGTTGTTTTGTTATTGGATATACTACTTTTTGAACAAGAAGAGTTAGATATAATATAACCTATTTTCAATTGGTTATTAATTTAGATACTTAAATTTCATATTTTATAGTAGTTAAGTGATCACAATATATATTTGTGTATAATTATTGATGAAGTTTAATAAATAATATATCAATTATTTTGAGTACAATTAAAATTAATTGATAGTTCTAGATGTAAATCACTACTTAAGTGATAGATTATCACTCAAGTTACATTTATGTAGCAAGTAATGATTATATACATTATTTAATGTCTTTAAAGTGTGAACATAGAAGTTCGTTTCAAGTTATAACTCAAGATTGCAAGAACAATGTTTAGACAAATATTTCTCTTCTGAGCAATAAAGTATCACTCTGAGGTGTAATAATGGTGGATGGTGTTTCTAGAACTTGTTATACAAAAGAAAACAACAATGTGCTCGTTCAAGCGTTTAAGGAGACAATGTTCTTGCTATTTTTTGAAATTTGTGAGTTTATACAAGAAGTTCCATAATTCAAGCATTGTTATGACACTTAAGTGATACGAGAGGATGATAGCTATTTGGATGACTTGTGAATGCTTAAACAAGAATAGGTTAGACTAATACTTTCTCTTGTAGACCTGGTGTGGCTCAAGCAATGTGAGGTCATTCAAGCAATGTGGGGTTACTCAAGTAATGTGAGGTCACTCAAGCAAATAAATCTTCTCCTAATTGAGAGATCAAGTGAAAGAATTCTGCTTAAGTGATGTACATATGATGATTTTGTCACATGTTTATTATGTATGTGGGTGTGAGTGTTGTGAGAGATGATATTGATAGATTGATTGATGTATATTATATGATATGACGACCTAATATAGTTGTATTTGTTGATACTGTGGTGTTTTGAGTATGTGATGAGAGATACTCGTGATGATTTTTTGTAATATTAAATACAAAAGTTATTGTGAAAAGAAATATTCTAATTTATTGACAATTTAGATCATATAAATAAGATATCATATGATGAATAACAATTTTTTTTTTGAATTATGTAATTTGTTGTATTGTTATTTAAGATAAGAATAAAATGTGATGGCGAAATATATAAATTGTATTACAGTTAAAATTTGTATTGATGTTTTATATTATTAATTATCTTTTTAATTGTGTAGTAAAACCATTATAATAATACAATAAAGTATACAAGATCATAATATTTTAAAGAGAAAGTTTAATTAAGCTTAAATGCTATTTGAATTAAAATTAGATTAAATATGTTTGTTTCCATACTTAAACACCTAGTGCAACACTAATCTCTTTCCTCCATCAAAAATTGTGGAAAGAAACTTATGATTATGGTTTTAAACAATCACCTGAAGAAAAAAAAATATTTATTAAGATATAACTTGACATTCTAACAATTTTATAATTGTTGTGCACATGTCTGTACTAGTTTATATCCTTAATTATCAGTTTTGAATCAAAGACTATGAGTTTTAGAATAATTGGCAGCTTAGAGAGGATGACCAAAAGAATAGTAAAAGTAAGTACACATACAACATAGTAAAAGGTCTTGCATCGAAATTATCAAAATGCATAGAACAATATGCATGCTTTGTTACATCATGCATGATTCAAAGTTAGGTTAGTGTTGATTTCTGGTTTATTCTTTTCTTTTAGGAAGCCGACAAATAGAAGGAATATTATATAAAGAGTAGCAGATGTTCTGAATGAAAAGTTAAAACCTTTTTCTCCTGCATTAAAAAACAAATTGTTGAATGTCCAAAGTAAACAAGAAAAGTAAGCAATTCTGGATCTCATTGAAAAGCAGATTATTCCGGGTCAACTAGATCCTCTTGATAATTTTGCAAGATGATGTTTCTTCTAATCATCCTACTCTACAGTCTACGCACCAACGTGATTTTCTAGATGCCTAGTCTTAGGAAACAAGTGGTACCTTTGTTAAGCCAATCATTTTCCATTAACGAATCAAATTACTGAACTTGGCTTCGATTTGAGCGTTCCCTTTGGATGATTTGCTTTGTACATGCTTGTCATGATGATGACAGCTTATAATAATTGCTTTCCGTTTAAAGCTACAAACACATGTGTTTTAAATCATATAGCAGTGTTTGCTCATTTGAAGTTTTTGTTTCTTCTTTTAGATTTATTTATTGTGTGCATGTGTAGGTGGGTGGGGGGCTGGTGTTGTTTGGGGTTGCAGGTGGGGAAGGAAGGGATTTATGTTCTTAAGCACACACATGTTATTATTAATACCTAAGCACTCATCAATGTGCATGTGTCTTGGCAAAAGTCAGACACATGAAATGTTGCAAAGCAAAGCACCACCAAATGTATTGCTATCATATCATTCTTGCTACCTTCATACTCATGGACAACTTTTCTCTTTCAGTGTGTGTCATAAGAGGAAAGGATCATTTTACACTCTTTCAAAAGCATATATGCACACTTCCAAACTCCTTTGCCTTGGTTCCTTATGTCTCAAAAATGTTCAGAGTAACCAGTTTCTTTCCTTCCAATCTTAGACTACCCTCTCAAACTCAAACTGCCAGACTGGACTATCATTTTAGCTCAGCCTCTACTCATTATGTGTAAATATAAATTCACTTTATCACATTCTTCTCTCATACTACTTCAAAAAATAATTCCCATGTTTAAAATGTACATTTAGACAAATTAAGCACCCAATGAAGAACATCAAAGCCAAAAAATTGATGGTGGCTAGTCATTTTGGAGCTGAGGCACGTCTCTAGCACGTACATAAGAGTCATTGATTTGGAGTGAGGGTAGGGTGTGCTTTATGTGATTTGGGACCTCACTGCTTATGATAGAATCTGTGTGTATGTATATGTATGAATGAATGTGTTTCCTTTTGTTTTCAAAAACGACTGAAAAGCAAGGACTAGCCGTTGGGAACATTCCCACTGCTTTTAATTTTTGTCTCAAGTTAACAGAGTAAGACCCATACACAACAAACAAATGGGGCACCCCACCCCACTTTCTACGTGGCCAGGGCATAAGATTCAAAGTAACGCCATGCTCACACAACAAACATAAATTATTATCATTATTCTTGTTAATATTATAACCGAAACCAAATCAACAAAAGGCAATACTTTTCCTTGTACACGGCTCTTTTATATCCCTTCCACTTTAATTTCTTATCCAACCACCATCTAGGCAAAGCTACAAACCAAATTGAATGAGAATATTAGCAAACAAATATCCAATCCATGTTGTTACAACTTTATTTGCTCGTCCATATTCCGTGTTCATGTATCATACTTTCGCATAAACTTTTCTTCAAGTTATACAAATTTACTTTGAACAAACACTTTCCCTTCTAAGTTGGGAAGTAATAAATAAACTCACGAGACAAAGATAATTTGTTATGGTAAGATTTTAAATTGTTGATGATCCTGCAGTTTCCTCATTTTTTTTTTATACTTTGAATAATTACAAACAAGTCACAATAAGTTGACCAATGATAATGTTTTCTGAAACCAAGAAGAAAATATATATATTTTGACTTTTGATAGAAAAATTAAGCACAGATGATGTAAGGTCTCGCTGAGTCATATCACGGTTGAACTTCAGTTTCTGGTAAACGATCAACATGTGCATATAAATAAAAAAATGCTATCACAATATTATGATGCTGCTGATATAAGTTGACTCCTTACAAGTTACCACTGGGTGAGATCATATATAAAATTTGCCTCAATGCATGCATTTAATTAATACCAATTTGATAGAAGATGCAAAATGTTAAGAAGGAGGATGCTAGGGAATGGAAGATTTAAGTGTCTCAAATTGGTTTTGAATTTGTGTTATGTATTGAATGCATATATATCTGGAAGAAAAAGTGGATAGAACTATCTTATCTAGATCTTAATGAATGATAAGGTGGAGAGGTGCATGCATGAGGGAGAGAAGGTGATGGACACTGACCATTTTGATTCAGTTGGGGGGACCATAAACCAATACTTGAACACTCTCATTATTATTGCATTTATGCTAAATGAAGAAAAACATGACCAGTTTTATGCATTCATTCATATGAAGTCATTTATTGAGAATGAACTAAAGACCATGACCATTCATTTGATATTTAAGGCTATCTCTCTCCCTTTCTATCTCTTCTTTCCTTCCACACAGGCAAGACACACAACTAGGGTCACAAATCCATCCAGGTTAGTCATTAATACTTTATCAGTTCATTTGTCTTTTTCCTGTGAGTTCATGAATTTCTTACTATGGTACTTACTGTTTTAATCCAGTCACGTAATCTTAGCTAGAGGGCTCCACTTCATCGGTGAATGCTCGTGTGCCTCAGCTATGTATGTGTCTATATGTCAATTAAGTATTTGCAATCTCAAAAATATTCGAACCACAAAATAGAATTAATTATTACCTACTTTTAATTTCATTGTTGAAAATTTGTTAAAATTCTCAAAAGTACATTATGATCTAAAACACGTCAAATATTCACAAACCAACCTAGCTGTAAATTTCTCGTACAAAATACCAATGTACCAAATCTGAACATTCGATGCTAATGTAGTGTAGCTGAAACGCAATGAAAATAGATAGGTATTTGTAAAACACATTTCAATGTGCAACAACTTCTTCTCGTTCTTTAATTAAGATGCCTTTTGTCGTGCCCTAAACTCCAGAACGTTCCTCAATATTTTTATGTTTAGAGGTATTTGTCTTTCCTTTTCACTATTTCTCTATTATGGTGGCAATGGAGTTTCCATCCTACACACAGTAACAAGATAAATACCACTTGTTGAAGACATGTTTCGAGTTTAAAACTTTTAATCAATATGATATGAATATTGGTCATTCTTCTTACTCCTTATATTTCAACTTTCTCGGATTCATATAAAAGGAAGACAATTCCTTTCAGAAGAAAAGTTCTACATGTTTGTTCCTACTAGTGCCAATATTCACCCTTTGAACGCTCAGTATCCTCTACTCTCTAAAGATATTTTAGACTCCAACTCTCAGAACATTTTTTTTTTCTCATGTTGGGCAATTTTGAAAGAATATGAAAATGTTATTTTCTCTATAATAAAATAAAAAAAAATCTGCATTTCAGATTAAATGTCAAATCTTTCTCCTTCACAAATTTTGTATTCAATAACTCAAGAAAATTTAATTTTTAAAATCATGTTGGGTAGTAGTAAGAAAAGAAATTACTGAATTCGAGATAAGAAAACGGACTAGACTGATAGTTTAAAATTATCTTAAAAATTACACGTCGACTTTGACGTTGGGTTGGAATATATTAAATGATCCATATCAATCTACTTTTAGTATTTTTTAGTTTTCTATACTTGAACATGTGTGAAGACATCCTATTCCCATGAATGAACGTTTTGATTTTTGACTAGAAATACTTCATGCGAAATTATGTCTTCCTACAAAATAAGGTGGGCAAATAGGTATTGTAAAAGGTAAAAAATGGCTTGTATAAAATAATGAACTAAAGTGAAATCTTAAATTAAAGGAAAAAATAGTAGCGATGGAAGTGAGAGGGACGTACGCATGCGAAATGTGGCATCATGATGATCTCTCTCTGCATTTCCATTCAACTTTTTCATTCAAGTGTGCATGTTCCATGGTCCCACCACCCTCCTCCTTCACCTCTTTTATTTTTACTGCTGCTACTTCTACTTTCTAATCAATAAGTCAGACATTTTTGTTTTTATTTTTTCATTCCAACACATCTTTATCCCAACACAAATACTCCTTTGCATGCATCTTATTTTCAATCAAACATCTTAAACTACAAAGCTTAATCTTGAATAACGAATCATTTGGTTGTGTTAAACTCATCTCAGTATATACGTGTTTTGTTTCTGCAAAAGAGTTGAAGAGTTGAAGATTTGAACTGTGATGGTTGAAGTAATAGCATAGTGGTAAGTGCACCTCGTGATGTGTAATGAGGGAAACCACGAAAGAGCCGGTGTGCAATAACTAGGAATTAGAAATAGCAGAGCTGACTTTTTTGGAGTTTATTAAGTTGCATTGTGATGAGTGGTGAAAGGTGAACGGTGAATGGTGATGTTAAGATTGGCAGAAAAAGTGGGTCGGTGGTGCAGTGGTTGCAATAAATTTAAAAAATACAAAATCCAATTCCCTATGAACGTGGGTCTAGGCTTAAACATTGAATGGTTTTGTGTGGATATGGCACAAGGAAGAAGGATTTGGAGAAAAGAAAGAGAAGCAGAAATGAAAAGACAGTGTAGTAGTAAGGTATAGTGTAGCATAGTAATGTTACCATAAGGGGAATCTAATGTCATGCAATCATGCATTTACTTGAAGGTTGTGAACTGAAATTGTTATGTTATGGAAGATAGATGTAGCGTATAAGAAAACCTCTCCGTCTCAGATAAATGAGTGTGACAACCAAACAAAGTACACACATCTGTTTGATATACAAACCCTTTTTGCTTTCATTCGTCTGCATGCATATCAATGTCTTTATACAGTGTGCAGTGCCATTAAGATAAAAGAAACCAACAACAAAGGTGCCTCTAATACTGCTACATCGTCTGTTAATGTTGTTTTTACTACATTGCCGTTGTTAATTACATTGTTATTACCATTATTTTTGTTGATATTAGCTTTATTGTCATTGTAATTTTCATTAATATTATTACTGTCATTATTTTATTGATAGAATTAATAAAAATCATATGAAATAATTAATGTTATAAAAGATATTGTAGTTGTCGGATGAATAGTGACTAAATTTTTAGAATTTACTTTAGATCACTGTTATTTTTTACTTGATATTAATTAATTAGGATGTTTTAATAACGGTAAAAGACTATTTCTTTTATGTAAATTAAGCTTTTTCAATTAATGTCTATTGTGATTATTTATTTTTGTTAACATCTATAATGATTTTTTTAATCATGGATATGTGTTATTTTTTGATGATAGTTTCTTAGTTTTTTTTTTTAATAATGTCAAGTGAGAAAACTTTCAATCAACATTTAATTAGGATTAATTTTATCAATATCAGAATGACATTTTTTTAACCGAAAGAATAGGAAAAGAAACATAAACCCTAAACACTATAAAAATAATTTTGATTGATCTCGTCTAAATAACTGTGATTCAATAATACATTAAAATTGTTATTACAATTTCATTCCCTAATAATTTTTATTATCTTAGATTATTCAATAATTTATTTATAAAAATTAAGAAAAAGAACATAAATATTTCAATAAAATTATACCTTAATAGATATGTAAAATTAGCCTTTAATAAGTATTAGACTTAAATATATGTTTTTTTATTAAAATATAGTCCTAAATGGCATTTTCCATATCATTAACTTTAATTATTTAGTATTGACGTAACTAACAAAATGAAAGATAGTAGTTAAGGCAATTAGTTTATTTTATGTGTGTAATTTAATTAGGTAATGTATTCACTTGAAATATATAATACTTACATTTAACATATTTTAATCCTTAAATATGTTTTTTTTATCTTTGTAAAATAAATGGATTTTGATTTTGGTTTTCAAAAAAAAAAAAAAAGTATCGACGCCTAAAAGAACTTTTAAAAAATTATTATTTATCTATTTCAAAGTGAATATTAGAGACTACAAACAATCACTCTAATTTTATAAAAAGGAAAAATAAAGAAAATATTTTATACAGATGAAAACGTAAAACTCGCTAATCTTGTATTAAAATCACATTTAAAACTCATATTTTATTTTTAACATATTATGAAAAATAGTTGTAATTATTATCAATATTTTTCTTACTTTTCAATTTTCTAAATTACTGTTAACATTGTACTCTTTTATTCAGTGGAATAATAAATTCTTATGAAACGATTCAGAAATAACACAAACATGTCAAATAAGATGATAAACAATATACCCTCTAAAATATCAGGAAAAAGAATCTCTAATACACTCTTTTAAACACTCATTTTATTATCGGTTGGAATTTATTGAAAATTCAACGAGTATTTCTCCTAATTCTGTAGTTTACTAAATTATAGAAAGTGAGTTAGAAGAAAACTTATTAGGTGGTTTAAGACCATCAGTGCATGATCTATAAATCTCTGTGACATGTAATCTAGTATTTCAATTTACTAAAAGAAAACACTTAATTTCACATTATGTAAAAATGAATTTGAATTAGGTGCTAAGAGTATCACAAGAGATATATTTCACATACTATCTCAAAACACGACAGGGATGCAATCTAAGTTAGTTAAGGAGTATTAAAACACATGTTATGCAACTATTTCTGTATTCATATTATTTTTTAATAGATTTCATTTCCAATTTCCGATACACAATTCTATGATTAAAATTTTGGAAAATATATTATATCAAATGACTTTATATATATATATATATATATATATATATATATATATATATATATATAT
>Ga0209489_100991_pt1 | contig 57246 bp, 39 predicted proteins | sample SiratrowhiteBW_FD_187527 | JGI IMG/M metagenome (GOLD analysis project Ga0209489, IMG submission 187527) | Root nodule microbial communities of legume samples collected from California, USA - Siratro white BW (SPAdes) (version 2) | ecosystem: Host-associated > Plants > Roots > Nodule | place... | reverse complement strand
CATTTTTTTCCTTTTTTTTTAAATACTAGTCTCAATTTTTTTTTTAAAAAGTGTATTAAATACTTTTTTTGTAAAGGAAAATAATTATAAAAAATTGATATATGGAAAATAAAAACGCTAATCTCATGCATCACATTTTTTTATTTTAATAATAATAATAAAAAAAGCATTATACAAAAAAATAGAAAAACATTAATCTCATTTTGCATTACATATTTTCATTTTTTTTTTAAAATGATTTAGGAAAATAAAATAAACGACATTTTTGTTCTACATACATTACAAACTTGTTAGGATTTGGAGAATAAAAAAAAAACATTATATAAAGGAAATTGATTTTTTATACATTACATATTGTTTTTTTAAGAAATGTGGTCATGCATCCGTTCATACAGCATTAAAAGAAAAATCAAAGTAAAATTTCGCTTGATATTGTAAAAAAAATTTTTAATTAAAATAGTTTCATTCATACATTCATTATTTAAAAATAGTATGAAAAGGAATTGCATCCATTCATTCAGACATTGTTATTAAAAAAAATCATATATTAAAAAACTCATAAAGAAATTGAATCAAGATTCATTCATTCGTGTAAAACTTCATACATCCATACATATTTCATAGAATCTATTCTCATTTAAAGTTTAGTATCATCATTCATGTAATTTCAATGTAAATAATATACATACATTTTTCATATCATTGTTCATTAAAAAAAAATATTAAGAAGAAATAGAATTTTTTATCTATACATTTTTAGACATTCATGCATTCAATAATAAACAAAAATGGAAAATATGTATTTCTTACATGCATTTAGGCATCTTCATGAACATTCTCAAATAAAATTCCATGCATATGATTGCATTTATGCATTTTTTCCATTTTACGTCTTTATTTGCATAAAAAAGGGGGGTTTCGAAACTTTTATAAGTCCATTCCTAGGAATTTCTTACACTTCTAAATATATTTCATGCATAAAATAACAATAAAATATAAAAATGAAAAACTCAAGAAATAAAAATAAAAAAAGGTTTTATTAATATATGCATTCTCATTTAGTAAAAAATAAAAAAGAGAGATTCACTAATTGCATTTTCATATTCTCATAAAAAAGGTTCATGCATGCGTTTTCAGATAGTTATTTATTCAATAAACAAAAGTGAAAATATACATACGCATACTTGACTTGTTTTTCTTTTGGCATTATATTTATTCTCTTGTCTTTGAAAAATTTTACTTTTTTTGGTTTTTCAGTTGAACTATAACTTTGAGCATACGCAATGGAATTTAATATGGAACCTGAGAGGACCCATGAGGCGAAAGGCACGAAATAGAAAATGAGAGTCAAAGTCTTGGAGAATGATCTGGCTGATCTTAGAGAGCTAAGGCAAAAGCTAAGGGCAATATAAAGAACCATTTTTAAGAACAAATATGGAAACTTGTTGGGATTGCTGGAAGTGCAAGTACAAATACCTGCCATTACTGCTTTAGTCCAGTATTACGACCATCCATTGAGGTGTTTTACCTTCTGCGATTTCCAGTTGGTGCCAACTTTTGAAGAATATGCCCAAATATTGGATATGCCAATAGATAAGGTGATACCTTATCAACATTTGGATCAACCTATCTCTCTATGTCTACTCTCGCAACAATTATGAGGTTACCTGCGAGAGATTTAGAAGACAGTTTTATCTGGGAGGACCGGAAAGGATTTTCTCTGAGTTTTTTGGCAAAATATTTGCATCAGTTATGCGAAGAAAGGGATTGGGAGGTTTTCATGGATGTTTTTGCTTTGGCTCTTTTTGGAATTATGTTGTTCCCCAAGACTGAACGTTTTGTGGATAATGCTGCAATCAGTGTTTATATTGCTTATAGGACTCGGCACGAAAGCCCAGTCACTGCAATTTTAGCTGATACATATTTAGCCCTCAACTCGAGCAATCCGAAAAAGAAAACCCGGATGGCATGTTGCTTGCCTACTTTGTTTGTTTGGCTAGCCTCGCGTTTTGAGAAAAGGGTGGTGGGAATCAAATGCCCTGTAGAATCTGTCAAGCAGCAAAGGCTGAAAGTGAAAAGCAAGGATAAATGGTCTCAATATATGGCGTGTTTAACCGAAGAAAAAATTGAGTGGCAGCCGGCATGGCAGCAACGATCCCAATTGGTGTACCAATGTGCCAAGTTCCTCAATGTGCCTCTCATAGGGACTAAGGGTTGTGTTAACTACAATCCAGTATTGGCTCAAAGGCAGTTTGGACATCCGATTAGAGGGGCTCCTACCTCATATGTTGTAGAACCTCTTTTATTTCTATATAAAGATGGTTTAGCTGATGAGATAGTGCCAAGGATTCGAAGAGCTTGGGAAAAGAGGGTCATCATGGGGAAAGATACTAGACCATATGCTATGAATATAGAAACACCATATTAGCATTGGTTGACGGATCGAGTTGAAACGATTAAATTACCTTTCAAATTGAATTCCCCTACTTTATTAGAAGAGGAGACTTTATTAGAAGAAGAGTCAGAGGGAGAAGAAGAGTCAGAAAAAATAAGACAGTTGAAAAGGGAGATTGAAGAATTGAAGGGCGAGAATATAAGGATTGTGAAGAAACTAAAGCGAGAAGGAAAACACACTCGTAGGATCCGTCGAGACTTGGAGGATGCAAATGCTGAGTTATCGAAAAGGAATCATGAAGTAGATGAAGCATTCTCTATAGTGAGTAAGTGGATAGCTATGTATGATGAGTCTAGAAGAGAAAATACGGAAGTATTGGAGAAATTCCATGATCTCCAAGGTCGTATTAATGATATGGAGCGCTTGGTTGAAGAATGGGAGAACAAGGCAAATAAGGAAGGTGAACTACGGCTAGAGGAAGAGGTGAATTACACAGCTAAGATTGTTCAATTGGAGGAATCACTAGAGGAGCGTGAACAAACTCTCTTAGTTGGCTTCATTGGCTAATGGGGCAATTGAAGATGTTCCGAGAATGTTAAAGGAGACTGATGTATCTTTGATGTTCCGTCCAGTACCAAAGGAAGTAGAAAGCCTTGTAGAGCATTGCAAGTGGTTGGTGGGATTGATGAAGGAAATGGTTGCCCGCAATAGGAATTAGTTAGCTTGTTTTTTTTGTTTTTTTTCTTTTCTACAACACAATGTAATAAAGTTGTCATTTGGCAACAGTTTAGTTTGTTTTTCCTTTCCTGTTTTGAATGTAATAAGGCTGTCAGTTGGCAGCCTCGTTTCTCATTAATAAATAAAGCTCGGTTTCCTATTAATTCTCTATGCGTATGCTACAATTCTTATAGTTCATGTTTTTTATCCCTTTTCCATTTTGCATAATCTTTCATATTTGTAATTAACCCCATTCAACTAATAAAAACAATAATAATTATTAAAATAATAATAATAATACTAATAACAATACTGCTACTACTACTAATAATGATAATAATATTTTTACATCTTGTATTTTTGCATTTTTCTCTCTCTAACCTTTTTAAAATAAAATAGCAAAAAGGACATAATAACGACTAAATTTCCGCAACATCTGTACGGAACTCGTGCAAATCGCAAAAGGATGGAAAACTTGGGCGAAGCAGTTGAATCTGTGAAGAATGACGTTAATCAACTGAAAGACCAAATGGGTCAGATACTTGAGGCCTTAGCTGCTCTGAAGAGCAATAGGGAAAGTCTAGTGGTCAAAAATGAAGAAGCAACATCTTCCAATCCTGTGGTGTAACAGATTGGAACAGTTCCGGTACCAAGACTTGATCATACTGGTTGGCCTCCATATGGTCTCCCTCCAAATTATAGTCCTCCTTATGAGGGTCAAGCGAAGCAAGAACAACCACCGCCACTTATTTCAGTGAATCCTTCAGGAACACCTGTGAATCAGCCAGAATCGATTCGTATACAACCAAACACTGGCATAACTGGAACAAATGTTGAGGGTCTAGTAGTCCCTACGGCTACACAACCCGTTGTTCAACCTCGCATGTTACAAGGAATGTCCCATGATGCAGAAGAAGCCAAGAACAAGTTAGAGTTTCTAGAAGAAAGACTCAGAGCCATTGAAGGAGGAGGCAGTTTTGGATTTGGGAACACTGCAGGTCTATGTTTAGTGCCTGATGTTGTGATTCCTCCCAAGTTCAAGGTACCTGAGTTTGAGAAATATAGGGGTGCCTCATGCCCAAAGAATCACTTAACTACATACTGTCGAAAGATGGCTGCACATGCTAGTGATGAAAAGTTACTAATACACTTCTTCCAAGACAGCTTAGTAGGCACTGCTCTAAGCTGGTATATGCATCTGGAACCGGCTCGAATCAGATCATGGAACGACTTAGTAGATGCTTTCTTGAAACAATACAAGTATAATGTCGATATGGCTCCTGATAGACTGCAACTACAGAATATGTCGAAAAAAGGCAATGAGACTTTTAAATAGTATGCTCAGAGATGGAGGGAATTGGCTGCTCAAGTGGAACCACCCTTACATGATAAGGAAATGGTGACTATGTTCATGGGTAAGTTACAGTCACCTTTCTATGAACATATGGTGGGCAGTGTTTCTTCTAACTTTGCTGACATTGTCATCATTAGAGAAAGAATTGAGCTGGGACTGAAAACTGACAAAATTGCACAAGGTCCAGTGGCGATCAGTAAGAAAATGGGGTTCAACTTGGGAAAGAAAAAAGAAGGCGAAGGACAAGTAGCTTCAACCACAACCCAGTGGGGAGGATATCCATCAACTCGGTATAGACCGGAGCATTCTCATACCTCTTATACCACAAGTTCACCACCTGTGTATCAACAAAATGTGCCTCTGGCAATACGACCTTCTTCTGTGCCTCCTAATGTTTATATGCCCAAGCAAAATTGGAGGAATGAAGGGGGACTAAATGCTAATCAACCTCAAGGGCAGAGTTCATTCCAAAGAAGGGAACAGATTCAGTACACTCCCATTCCAATGTTATATACAGAACTTTTGCCTAGTCTTCTTCAAAATTCTTTGGTTGCAATATGCCCTATGAAACCTCCGCAACCACCTTATTCTAGGAATTATGATCCTAACGCTAAGTGCGAATATCATGGCGGAGTTGTTGGGCACTCCATTGAGAACTGCAGGCAGTTTAAGTACAAGGTTCAACAATTGATGGATGTGGGATGGTTAACCTTCCAAGAAGATAAACCAAATGTTGAAAAGAATCCTTTGTCCAGCCATGCAAGTCCCTCAACTAATGCCATTTTGAGAGACATAGGTCAAAGTCTAGTGAGAAGAGTTGAAGATATCAAGAGCCCATTAAAAGACATTTCCACATTGATTTGTCAAATGGGGTACTTCAAATCTGGGGGTTAGTCAGAAGGTACGTGTGGATTTCATGCTAGCTAAGAACACTCGATCAATGAGTATTTTGAATTCAGAAGTTTTCTGCAAGATTTGTTAGATAGACTCATATTACAAGTTTGTCACCCAAGCGAAGAGGAAGAAGTATATACTCAGACCAGTGAAGACCCCAAATTGTATGGTCCAAAACCATTAGTATTACATTTTGCTAGAAGTCAAATAATGCTGGGAGAAAGACGACCCGTGGTGATACAGACTCCATCCCCTTTTCCATATAAAAGTGATAAGGCAGTTTCATGGAAATATGGGTCAGTGTCCTGGAAAATGATTCAAGTGGAAAGCAAGATAATGAAATCATAGATATTGATAAGTCCACCGTGGATAATATTTCTAGGATTGGAGGAATGACAAGAAGTGGTCGCCTTTTCACCCCAATGGAGTTGAGGAATGGCAAAAGCCCAGAGAAGACCAGCAAAGAGGTTACTATTGAGAAAGCTAAGGCGTTTCTGAAAGGGAAGGCCTTGCAAGCTGACCAAGAGCCTGAAGGGAAGGACAACAAGGAAATTTTTTACGAAGGAGCTGGTGAATTTTTGCAGTTTATACAACAAAGTGAATACAAAGTGGTTGATCAATTAAACCGCATGCCGGCAAGGATTTCACTGTTGGATTTGCTGATGCATTCTACTTCCCATCGAAACCTATTAATGAAGATCCTTAATGGAGGTCATGTGGAACGTGATATATCCCTGAATCAGTTTGAAGGAATTGTGAGCCACATTAGGGCAAATGACTACCTTACATTTACTGAGGATGAAATACCCACTGAAGGAAGAGGTCATAACAAGGCTTTGCATATATCAGTCAAATGTATGGACTACGTGCTGGCAAGAGTACTTATTGACAATGGCTCATCCTTGAACGTCATGCCGAAAACAACGTTGGATAAAATATCTTGTGAAAGGGCATATCTACGCCCTAGCAGCATGGTTGTAAGAGCCTTTGATGGAAGTCGGAGAGAGGTTATTGGTGAAATTGAACTGCCTATACAAGTAGGACCTTGTACCTTTCAAGTCGTGTTCCAGGTGATGGATATACTTCCTGCTTACAGTTGTTTGCTCGGGCGTCCTTGGATACACTCAGCAGGTGTTGTACCCTCTACATTGCACCAGAAGCTTAAGTTCATGTTCAATGACAAGTTAATTATAGTCTCGGGTGAGGAAGACTTCCTAGTGAGTGGACCATTGCCTACTCCTTATATTGAGACTGCTGAAGAGGCTCTGGAAACTTCTTTCCAAGCCCTAGAGATTGTGGGAACAATGTACGTTGAACCTTTTAAGATCAATCCATACTTATCAAAGGCATCGGTAATGATGGCAAAAACCATGTTGAAGGAGGGATACAAGTATGGACAGGCGTTGGGAAAAAGTGGTCAAGGACTCTTGTACCCGCTCAAGTTAATTGAGACCAAAGGAAGACATGGATTGGGATACAAACCCACTTGGGCAAACGAAGAAGAAAATGTTCAAGCGAAGAAAAGAAGGAATTACCCTATGCGATATAGGGCAAACATTCCGAAGCGCAGGATGGATAAATACTGACCAAGTGGCAGTAATTGAAGAGACACCGATTGAAAGAAGTCTGAATCTCGTGCGCCCTTGCCTTCCTAATGCGAGAATCAGCAATTGGGAGTTCCAAGATTTACCCGTGGTGTTTGCTAATGATAAAATGTAATCGTTGTTTTTCGTTTTTATTTTTTCGTTCTTTGCAATAAAGCCTTTGTTTGGGCTTAAAACTTTGTGTTTCTCAAATTCAATAAAGCCTTGGTTTGGGCTTAAAACTTTGTGATTTCTAAGTTCAATAAATAAAAGTTAGTTTGCATTTCTTTTCCAATAAATTTGTGGCTTCTCTATTTTCTTTCTTGCCTATTTATTTGCATAAAATCGAATAATGCAGATGCGATGATTTTGAAAACTTGAGTATTTCGCATCCAAATTTTGAACTCCCTGTCGAGGATATGGAAAATGATTATGATGAAGACTGTGAACCCCCTCCAGAATTGCTGAGATTGGTTGAACAAGAGACGAGAAATCAAACCATATGAAGAAATACTTGAAACGGTTAATTTGGGAGGAGATGGGGAAGAAAAACATGTCAAGATTGGAGCTAGTCTGACAAAGGAGATGCATTGGTTTTACTCCTTGTTAAGGGAATTTAAAGATGTTTCCGCCTGGTCCTATCAAGACATGCCTGGACTAGATCCTAATATAGTACACCATAAGTTGCCTCTTAAACCGGAATGTTCTCCGATTAAACAGAAATTAAGAAGAATGAAACCTGAAATGGAACTGAAGATAAAAGAAGAAGTGGAAAAACAATTTAATGCGGGTTTTCTGGCGGTAGCCAAATACCTTCAATGGGTAGCAAATGTCGTACCAGTACCGAAGAAAGATGGGAATGTGAGAATGTGTGTGATTATCAGGATTTGAATAGGGCAAGTCCTAAGGATGATTTTCCACTACCACATATTGACACGTTAGTAGACAACACTGCTACATCTTCATTGTACTCATTCATGGATGGTTTTTCCGGGTATAATCAGATTAAGATGGCACCGAAAGATATTGAGAAGACCACTTTCATTACTTTATGGGGAACCTTTTGTTATAAAGTGATGTCATTCGGACTTAAAAATGCTGGTGCAACGTATCAAAGGGTAATGGTAGCCCTTTTTCATGACATGATGCATAAAGAAATTGAAGTTTATGTTGATGATATGATTGCCAAGTCAAAATCTGAAGAAGAACATCTAGCCAATTTGAAAAAATTGTTTGAAAGATTAAGAAAATTCAAGCTCAGATTGAATCCGACAAAATGCACTTTTGGCGTGAGATTTGGAAAACTTCTAGGTTTCATTGTAAGTCAAAAGGGGATCAAAGTGGAACCAGACAAGGTGCTGCAATTCTACAAATGCCCCATCCACGCACGGAAAAAGAAATTCGGGGCTTTCTGGAAAGGCTAAACTATATTGCTAGGTTTATTTCCCATCTGACTTCCACTTGCGAGCCCATATTTAAATTGCTGCACAAAAATCAAACCAAAGAATGGAATGAAGAATGTCAAGTAGCCTTTGAAAAGATAAAACAATATTTACAAGAACCCCTAATATTACGTCCGCCAGTCCCGGGGCGACCTCTTATTTTATACTTGACAGTGTTAGATGGATCAATGGGCTGTGTTCTAGGTCAGCATGATGAAGCGGGGAAGAAAGAGCATGTCGTTTATTACTTGAGCAAAAGATTTACAGATTGTGAGTAAAGGTATTCTGCATTAGAACGGATTTGTTGTGCTTTAGCTTGGGCTGCCCACAAATTAAGACAGTATATGCTAAGTCACAACATTGTTAATCTCCAAGATGGATCCAATCAAGTACATCTTTGAAAAACCTGCTCTTACTGGGAGAATAGCTCGATGGCAAATGTTGTGATCCGAATATGACATACAGTATGTTACTCAAAAAGCTATCAAAGGTAGTGTCCTTGCAGACTACTTGGCATACCAACCCATTGAAGATTATTAATCCGTACAGCTCGAATTCCCGGATGAAGAAATTTTGGTCCTCGAAGATGACAATAATGAGAATATGTGGACATTGTTCTTCGATGGAGCATCTAATGCATTAGGGCATGGAATAGGAGCAGTTCTTATCTCTCCTACGAGACAGTACATACCTATGACAGCAAGATTGTGTTTCGATTGTACCAACAATACAGCAGAATATGAGGCGTGTGTTATGGGTATTCGAGCTGCCATTGAATTTGGGGCAAAATGTTTAGAAGTGTATGGGGATTCTGCCCTCGTTGTCCAACAAGTAAAAGGAGGGTGGAAAACTCGAGATCAAAAGTTGATTCCTTATCAAGCATATATTAAGGGATTAATGGAGTATTTTGATACTATAACATTTCATCACATCTCGAGGGAAGATAATCAATTGGCTGATGCTTTAGCAACCTTTTCATCCATGTTTGAGGTAAACCAAGGAGGTGAACCACCTAAGATCAAGATGAAAAGTTACGAACAACCAGCTTATTGTTCCTTCATAGAAGAAGAATCAGACGGCAAACCATGGTATTTTGACATTAAGCAATATCTCAAGAAAAGAGAATATCCTGAAGGGGCCTCTGAAAATGATAAGCGAATGTTAAGAAGACTGGCTATGAAGTTCGTTCTAAATGGGGAAGTATTGGATAAAAGAAATCATGATATGGTGCTCCTTAGATGTGTAGATGCAAAAGAGGCAAAACTGATCTTAAAAGAAGTCCATGAAGGAACTTATGGAACACATATGAATGGTCATTCAATGGCTAGAAAAATCTTGAGGGCAGGTTATTTCTGGTTGACTATGGAGAATGATTGTTGCATCCATGTTAGGGAATGTCTTAAGTGTCAGGAATACGCCAACAACATCAATGCCTCGCCGACAACGTTGAATGTGTTATCCGTCCCATGGCCATTTTCTATGTGGGGTGTAGATGTCATTGGGGCTATTGAGCCAAAAGCCTCAAATGGGCATCCTTTCATTCTGGTGGCCATAGATTACTTTACTAAATGGGTAGAGTCTGCTTCTTACGCCAATGTGACAAGAAAAGTAGTGGCGAAGTTCATCAAAATAGAGATCATTTGCAGATACGATCTACCTAGCAGAATCATCACTAATAATGCTACGAATTTGAATAACAAAATGATGTCTGAGCTATGTGAAGAATTCAAGATTCAACATCATAATGCTACTCCTTATCGACCCAAGATGAATGGAGCAGTAGAAGCGGCAAACAAGAACATAAAGAAAATTATTTAGAAAATGGTAGTCATATACAAAGACTAGCATGAAATGCTACCCTTCGCTTTGCATGGATACCGCACTTCAGTGCGAACGTCAACAGGGGCAACACCTTTTTCATTAGTATACGGAATGGAAGCAGTTCTCCCCTTTGAAGTTGAAATTCCTTCCCTAAGAGTGCTGATGGAGGCTCAATTAGAAGAGGCTGAATGGGTGCAAACTAGACATGACCAGCTCAACCTCATTGATGAAAAAAGACTAGCAGCAATCTGTCATAGACAATTATATCAACGAAGAATGAAAAGGGCGTTTGATAAGAAGGTGCGCCCTAGAGAATTTCAAGAAAGGGAATTGGTGATGAAAAGATCATAATGGTCAAAAGAGATAATAGAGGGAAGTGGATGCAAAATTATGAAGGCCCTTATGTGGTGAAAAAGGCATTGCCTGGAGGTGCACTGATTCTCACAAAGATGGATGGGGAAGAGTTGCATTTTCCAGTGAACTCTGACACAGTCAAAAAGTTCTATGCTTGATATGATTCTGTAGAGATAGGATTTTCTTTTGTACAAATTTTATTTTGTAAAAACTAGTACTCTCATTGTAAAGTTAAAAAAAAATTCTCTTTTTTCAATGTGGTGAATTATTTGTTCCTGAATTACTGAATTCATAAGATCATAAATGACTAAATGAATCGTGAATAGCAAAATGCTTAACGAAGGTAAAAGCTGGCTTTCTCAAGGAATTTGTCTCGATGTAGTGCTTGATACCTTTCCCCTTCTCAAACTTCACAGAAAGCCTAAAAATCTCCAAATATCCAAAAAAAAAAGGGTTTCCCTTAAGGATTGACACTTCTTGAGAAAACTCTTGTACCGGGGCAAAAATACAGCATTTTTACTGCTAGCAAAAAGATTGTTTTTATTTCTGGTCTTCAGAGGCGTTCAAAATAAGTAAATAAAAGATAAAAGTCCGTTAGATTGAAAATCCGCAAGGTCGATCTAAGCAGAAGATAGGACAAGGGAAAAAAGAAAAAAGAGACATGTGTTGGAAGTTATTACATTTTGTTTCACCGTTAATCTTTTTGAAAATTAAGCAGTCATGATTCAAAGTGATATATGGCCATGTTTTCTTCATCCTAAACACTTTTATAAATCCTTTGCACCCTCTGAGCCTAAACAAAATTTTTCTTTCAAATACCCGTATTAGGATCATCAACAATTGGAAGTTCGGTCTAAAGTTTCAATAGAGGAAATTCATAAATAATTATACATCAAAGCTCCTAATTCATTAAGAAAGGAGTAACATCAGAAGTTCCTGGAAGCATAAAGGAAAATGCACATCATGCAAGGAGTGTGTCGCAAGCTTCTCAAAAAAAAAAAATATGAGAAAGAAAGGAAAAATTGAAAAAGAAGGAAAAAAGAAAAAGAAGATATTCTCAAAAGTTCATCAAAGAGGGAGTACAATAAAGACTCTCTAATGACAAGGGAAATAGAGAAAAGGTACATGATACAAAAAGCTCATGGAAGATGACCTTGGTTGGTTACAACATTTGGTTGATGATCCTCGTTTAAATATAAAACCCCCAATATAATTTTTGAGTCTTTATATCCTTTTCTTCACAACCCTCTTTACCCCTGGCCACGTTACAAGCTCAATAAAGTCCATATTGATTGTTGAATGATTGCAATGATTTTCATAGGGATTAACCTTGTAACAAGATGATGTGATTGATAATACGTGTTAAGGAAAAAATAATAATGAAAAAAAAAATAATAAAAAAGAGGAAAAGAAAGGTTTATCAGAGCGCCTCTGTTAGACTGAAGTTTTGGTCATTCTACAAATCGGTGGAGGATACAATACCAAGTGGGGCAATTCAGTTTCTTACATACCCTCCCTACCTCACAAAAAAATAACTAATCTTTCATTACCCTTGGGGCAATTTGGTTTCTTATATATCCTTGCTACCTCATTTTCACATAAATCTTGTACATACAAATTAGGGCAATTTGATTTCATTCGCACCCTTGCCCATCAGATGTTTATCTTACAGCTCAACCTTCACACATACCATATCAAGACCTTCATCCACGCAACTGGGGCAATTTGGGTAGGGGCTTCCTTATAAAGTCGTTACCCTATTGGAAATAGTTGTGCTTTCACTCAAATCTAAAGTCTAAAGTCTAAATTACCGAAAGCTGGGACACCTAAACTGGGGCAGCCCTGTCAGAAGATTCGCACTCCCAATGTCTTTCAAATACCTCAAACTCTCTATACACTTACCCTCCACCTGAGGGTTCAAGCATACATCAAAGCAGTGTTTCTAAACAAAAAGCTAGTGATTATCTTTGTGGGCATATGCTTTAACTTTATGAAATTTTTGAGAAAAGTTAGCATCCAATGAATTCAGTTTTATAAGAAACACCTGATTCCACATTGAAAACCTATTGGGTAAAAGGAAAAACTTATTTTTGTATATATATTTTCGAAAAAACCCAAAGAAAACTATTTTGTCCATTGTTTTTGAATAAACATTGGAAGAAATCATTGAAAAATGTTCCTTTGTACATAAATTTCAGAATATTTGAAAGACATTGAACAAAGATCTTTTGTGCATACCTGTACATACATTTCTTTTGGAAGTTATTGGTACTTACAAGTACATGACTAAACCTTTGTATATACTTAATTCTTGAAATACGATAAAACTTGGCATTCTCAAATAAATTCAACAAGAAGAAAACAAAATCAAATCATTGTGCATGCATGTATGCATTTAAAAATTTAAATTTGCATGTATCCCAAACAATCATACGTACATTTAACTCAAATTTTCAAACATTCTAACATGTGTCCAGAAATTCAAAGTTTCATTTGACGTTCAGAAAAGATTAAAAGTTCAAAGTGTTGTGCATTCATAGCATGCATACATTCAAGCATCTTCATCAAAACTTCAATCAAATCAGACTCAAGTTCAAATTACATTTATGAAGAACGGGCTCTGCGTCGTATCTTCTTTTCAAATTTTCCAACATTTATGAATAATGGACTCTGCGTCGTATCTTTATTTCAAATTTTCAACATTTATGAAGAATGGACTTTGCGTCGTATCTTCATTTCAAATTTTCCAACATTTATGAAGAAGGGGCTCTACGTCGTATCTTCATTTTTAAAATTTTTAACATTCATGAAGAATGGACTCTGCGTCGTATCTTCATTTCAAATTTTCAACATTTATGAAGAATGGACTCTGCGTCGTATCTTCATTTCAAATTTTCCAACATTTATGAAGAAGGGGCTCTACGTCGTATCTTCATTTTTAAAATTTTCAACATTCATGAAGAATGGACTCTGTTTCGTATCTTCATTTCAAATTTTCAACATTTATGAAGAATGGACTCTACGTCGTATCTTCATTTCAAATTTTCCAACATTTATGAAGAATGGGCTCTACGTCGTATCTTCATTTTTAAAATTTTCAACATTCATGAAAAATGGACTCTGCTTCGTATCTTCATTTCAAATTTTCAACATTTATGAAGAATGGACTTTGCGTCGTATCTTCATTTCAAATTTTCCAACATTTATGAAGAAGGGGCTCTACGTCGTACCTTCATTTTAAAATTTTCAACATTCATGAAGAATGGACTCTGCGTCGTATCTTCATTTCAAATTTTCAACATTTATGAAGAATGGACTCTGCATCATATCTTCATTTCAAATTTTTCAACATTTATGAAGAAGGGGCTCTACATCGTATCTTCATTTTAAAATTTTCAACATTCATGAAGAATGGACTCTGCGTCGTATCTTCATTTCAAATTTTCAATATTTATGAAGAATGGACTCTGCGTCGTATCTTCATTTCAAATTTTTCAACATTTATGAAGAAGGGGCTTTACATCGTATCTTCATTTTAAAATTTTCAACATTCATGAAGAATGGACTCTGCGTCGTATCTTCATTTCAAATTGTCCAACATTTATGAAGAAGGGGCTCTACGTCGTATCTTCATTTCAAATTTTCAACATTTATGAAGAAATGACTCTACATCGTATCTTCATTTTAAATTTGCAGCTATACTAAGTCTCTAGTTATCCCTTGGTTTGTAGATCCCCTGCAACGCAAGATCTCAGCCTTCGTATATATTTATTTCCAAACCGAACAAAATTAGTGTTTTTGTCCTTGCTTATCTTTTACTCAACTAATCTGAACTTCTTAAAAGTTTATATCATTTGGTAAAATTTAAGTAAGGAGGGGCAGCTGTCAACACCCAATTTCATCCGGACAAATAAATTATTTCAGATTATAAAACAATATAAAAATTAAAATAAAAGTGCATGTTATTTAGCTTTATTATACTTTGTCATTTAAATAAAAAAGAGAGAGGTTTTGGTCCCATTATATTCTATTAATAAAGTTTTAAAATACAATTCATGAAAAGAAATAGTAAGATCAGTCTATTAAAAATTTGTTGAAAGAAAAAAAATAGTAATTAAAAATATATTGAATTTTTTCTATTAAGAGAAAACTAAAAAAATGTGATAATTAAAAGATAATAATTAAAAAATAATAATGATTAAAAAACGAAAATAACAAATAATAATAATAAATATTAACTAATTAATGATTAAATAATAAAAGTAAAATAAAAATAAATATTTATATTAGAAAAGGAGAATAAATAATAAAAAAAACAAGAAGAAAGGAAGACTGCTTTCAAACTGTTTACTTGATTTGCACGTTCAAGATAATAAATAAATAATAAAAAATAATAAAAAGAATGAGTCAATGGCAGTAGACCCAATGTTCTCACTCCCTAACTCCACGTATTTGTTTTAAAAAAAAGAGAAATATTTGCAAATAATAATTTTAAAACTGCTCAGATAACAACCCACGTTCTCCACTTAAATAAAAATAAAATTAATAATAAATAATGGATTGTTACCGTTGAAAAATGGTTTAAGTCTCATTCCTGCTAGATTCATTTTTAATATTAATTTAAAAAAAGTAATTAAAAATAATAAATATGAATGAGTCAAAGAGTGGTAACCTCCCTGAACTGAACTACTGGCATTTTAAAAAAAATAATATCAATTAAAATAATATGAAAAAGAAAAAGAGATATATTAGTCAAAGGAAGAAAAAGAAAAGGACACAGATCATTTTGGTGAAAAAAAAAGAGAACGAGAGAGAATATTGAGAAGAGAGAAAAGAAGAAAACACACTAAGAAAGAAAAGACTAGGCACCAGGTATTTTTTTTCCTTTTATGGCATAAAATAAAAAAGCACCCACAATTATTCCTATTTCATCAACATGCATCTCCATGAACACATAATTCCACAATGTTTTTGCATTGTGTTTTTGCCTTGCATCTCCACTGTACATCCCACCATGAATCTCCATCACCTTTCCATTCCATTCCAATAATCATCAACCAAACCACCTTCTATGCCATGTTAACCCCACTTCTTAAATACACAAACCAAATATCATCCAAATAAAAATAATAAAATATTTTCTTTGTTTATTTGCTTTGTATTTATAGGCATTTTTATAAATATACTTACTCGTTTTTATTATTTGATGGGATTGTTATCTTAATTGGGAAAAATAATACTTTAGAAAAAAAAAGCCATACTTATTTCCATTAATTTGATTAAAGGTACCATCTTAGGACGGGCGTTGCGGGGTGCTAGTACCTTCCCCGCACGTAACCGACTCCCGAATCTTGGAATCTGGTTCGTAGACATTTTTTTTTCTTGGTTTTTCTATGGTTTTCCATAATAAACTGTAGTGGCGACTCCAAATCTCTATTTAATTATCTAAATATTTTTAAAATAAATTTTTAATCGCCCCGTCGTGAGCCCGGTTGCGACAATGTGTTAGAGAGAGTTATCTCGTTAAAAAGTATTAGGAATTGAGTTTTATTCTAATCCATCATCACAAAATCAGTCTAATCCATCATCACAAAATCAGTACATGAGATCTTCAACCCACACCCCTCACACCGAGACATGGACATCTCAAGTAAAAGAATAGATATTTGTGGTTAGTGTGACAATAACTCAATAGTAAGTGACATGATGGATACAACAAATCTCATTCAGATAGACTCTGATGTCATTTTAGTAAGTGAGTTTATGTTTAACTCAACGTCACAAAACTAGTTTGTAAGGTAAGGTTTGCATCGTAGTTATATATTATGATTTGGTCATACCTTTAATAGGTATAACATCTCCAACATACCTTTTCACGTCGCGGTATGAACATTTCAAACATTGACTAAATATTTGTGGATGATCTAATAGGAGCTTAGTAGGGATAACATACAATCTCAATGAATTATTTTATTGATATCAATCACACCAATTACATTCTAATCATTTTTGTTTGTAATAATCAAGCTTTTAAAAATGGGAATAAAAATATGTTTAAATGAACAGGAAGATTCTAAAGCTATTGTTTCCTAGTTATTGTGGAGATATTGAGAATACTTTTTATCATAATAATCTACTATTTACAACATTCCCCTTCTATTTCATAAATGAATATCGATCATTCACAAATTACCTACAAGATCTTGAAATCTACCATGAGGAAGCCTTTTCTAGTGAAATTGACTACTATCTGAAATCTTATAGGGATGTGAGTTGTAACCACTAGGCCTATATCAAGATTTTTTTTTATGAAGTGTCTATCAATTTCAATATGTTTGATCCCATCTTCTTGGATTGAGATATAAGAAATGCTCATAGCTAACTTGTCATCACAGTACAATTTTACAAAGACATCAAGATTTATTTTAAGATCACTAAGTATGATCTCCATCCATAGTCCTTCACACACACCTTGAACAAGGGCTCAAAATTCATTTTCTACACTAGAACGAGATACTCTATCATGTTCTTTTCCTTCTTTAAGTCAGTAGATACTTTTTTAAGAAACATACAATTCTTATAATTTTTTTTGTCAGTAATAGAACCTGCATAATCTACATCAATATATCTTCAAGGTCAAAATGTCTCCTTTCTTAAAGCATAACCTTTTTCTTAGGCTTAACTTCAAGTACTGAAAAATTTTGTCAATTGCTTGCATGTGTTTTTCTTTTGGATCATGCATAAACTGACTTACTATACTAATTGCATAAACATTGTCTGGCCTTGTGTGTGATAAATAAATAAGTTTTACTTCCAATCTCTAATATTGAATTTTTTTTTTCTATAGAAGGGCTTTCTTATCTTCCAATTATATGATTATGTTCAATAGAAACTCTTGAGGTTCTAGATCTCAACTTACTTTTCTTTAAGGAGATCAAGAACATAGTTTCTTTAAGAGATTAAAAGAAACCCTTTTTTGAATAAGTAACCTCTATTCTAAGGAAATACTTAAATTTTCTGAAGTCTTTCATTTCAAATTGGGTCACCAATTTCTTCTTAAAGCCAATTCCTTTGTTTCATCATCTCCTACAATAATCATGTCATTTGCATAGACCAACAATAATATAAGTTTACATGTAACATAGTATTTTATGAATAAAGTATGATCTCCTTGCCTTTGCTTATATCATAAGGAAATTATTGCTTTTGTAAATCTCTTAAACCATGCTCTTAGAGATTGTTTAAGACCTTCTTTAGGAGGCACACCTTATTCCTTCCACCATGAGTTTTAAATATGGAAGGAATATCCATGTACACCTTCTAAATCTCCATGAATAAAGACATCTTCACATCCAACTTGTGTAATTCCCATTCAAAATGAGTTGTTAGAGCAAGAAAAACTCAAATAATCTTTGCTATAGGAGAAAAAGTTTCCCTATAATCAATTCCATAAGTTTGAGTATACGCTTTTGCAACCAATCCAACTTTATACTTGTCTATTGACTCATATGCCATATGTTTCACTATAATACCCATTTGCACCCTACTATCTTGTAGTCTCTTGGTTTGTCAACAATCTCCCATGTTGAGTTTCTTTCTAATGCATCATCTCCTCTCTCATGTCTTGAGTCCAATGTTGATTTCTCATGGCTTCTTGGCTTAAGGTAAGATTTTTTATGATGTGAATGACAATAATAAAGGTTTGACGTTTATTAAAAAGATTGTCATCGCAGATATATTGATAAATAGGATATTTAACACATGATCATTTTCCCTTTCTCAACACAATGGGTAAATCCTCAATAACACTAACCTTCTTATTGCTACCTTAAGGGATCCTCACTTTCAAGTCAAACAACTCATCTTGCCTCAAAGTCGAAGTGGGTTGTCTTAGATATTTTTTTGTCAAAGAATTTGTCTTCTTCCTCATTGTAGATTTGTTCAATCCTATCTATGTTGGCATCATCAATTAGATCTTGAGCATTTGGCGAAGATGAACATGGCAATGACAAAGGAAGGATCCTCCACTTCAAGTGTTTTCTTCCATTGGATTGACCAAAAAAGATTTTGTTTCATGAAAGGTGTCATCCATCGTGATATTGACACAATGACCCTCAAGTTGATAACTTTTGTACCATTTTGTATTACGAGGACAACTGATAAATACACATTTAATGGAGGATCTAATTTGTTATGATTATGGTTACAAGAGTGAGCGAACATCCAAATACTCAAAAACGTGGACAGTAAAGGAATAAAGGGAACAAAAGACAAAAAAAGAAAAAGACTCAATAAAACTAACTTTATTGAAGATATGAGTGGGTAACTTGTTGATGAGGTATGTAGCAATTAACACAATTTTCTCCAATAGGTTTTAGGTACATACATTTGGAAACTAAACGCTCTAGTTATCTTTAAAAGATGATGACTTTCTTTTCGACAACTTCGTTTTGTTGTGGAGTGTTAATACATGTTAGTTCATGAACAATATCATTATGAGACAAATTTGGAGAATTATTGATTCACGTATTCAATACCATTATCAAACCTAATTCTTTTGATATTTTTTCAAATTGATTTTGGATAAGACATAAAAGTTAAGAGAAATTTGAAAGACCTTTGGATTTATTTTTCATAATGTATGTCTATGTGACACCAATACCATCAATAATAAAAGTAACAAACTATTTTATCCAAGATATAGATTCTAAAACAGTACCTCCAACATTATAGTGAATCAAGTCAAATAGGAGATTACTTTTTTTACCATATATGGGATAAAATGCGGTAATGCTTTTGACATAACACATCAACTTCCACGTTACCTTCTCATAACTCTTCATTTAATTCATTTCACTACACCATTTTTGGCTTTAGACAACGACCCTAAAGCCAAAAAACCGTTGCCTTAATAAAAGTAACAAACTATTTTGTCCAAGATATAGATTCTAAAACAATACCTCCAACATTATAGTGAATCAAGTCAAATAAGAAATTACTTTGTTTACCATATATGGGATAAGATGCGGTAATGCATTTGACATAACACATCAACTTCCATATTACCTTCTCATAACTCTTCATTTAATTCATTTCACTACACTATTTTTGGCTTTAGACAATGACCCTAAAGCCAAAAAACCATTGCCTTTAGGCAACGGTGTTGCAGTTGTATACTGTAAACTATAGGCAACGATTTTTTCTCTAAGACAACACTTTTCAGAAAACCATTGCCTATAATACTACATTAGGCAACACTTTTCAACAAACTTTTAGACAATGTTTTTACTAAGACAACGCTTTTCTAAATGTTACCTATTGTTTAGACAACGTTTTTGAAATGTTTAGGCTACACTTATTTACCTATTGCCTATTGTTTACACCACATTTACTTAATTGTTACCTATTATTTAAACCATGTTTATTTACGTGTTGCCTATTGTTTAGACTATACTTATCTACTTGTTGTTTATGCTAAACTATTCAAATTATCTTTATTGTATGTTTATTCCACACTTATAATATTATTTAAATTAATATTTATAATAATTATATATAATAGTTAAAAATTATGTATAAATGTAACATTTTTTTTCAAACAAATTGAATCAATAATTATATAAATAAAAATCAATAATAATGATACTAAGAAAAATATATTTTAGTTTGCAATTTAAATTTCTTTTGAATTACATACACAAAAAATGGTTAACTAGAATTCAAAATAATTAACAGGAGATCATTCAAAGTAATTTACAATAAAAGTTTATTCAGCTATTTCCTTCTCTCCAACATGACATGCTTAACTATAGTTCAAAATAATTAACTACAGAATCATCGCTACAACTTAATTGAGTTTTTTAGTTTTGCCTTTGCTATTAAGCTTTGTAACAACCAATGTCCTTTGAGTATGATCATCATAAGGACAAGCTTCTTTTGTCCATGTTAATACGATTGAGCTTCTCAAACCCGTATCAACTTTAGGAACAAGAGATCTAGAGTGCTCTACATGAAGACTACTATTATGCTACCCATTAATATGTTGATGACATTGACTGTCATTGTTGAGGTGCAAAATATAGAAAAGTAATCATAATATGAAAAAGTACATCTGCATACTATTACTAGATATACATGTTAAGCTGGTGAATGTAAAAAGTGAAACCCCGCTTTGAGCTGCTACGATATATACATTCAGAATTTTGCACCAAATTTCAAATTTTACCCCTATGATAAAGTTCTAATTAAAAAACACAAAAAGACACTCATATAGTTCTACTCCTATAATTTATACTCTATCCCTCACAAAAACCAAAACAGGTAAATGTAAAGTTATTAAACTAGTTTGTTATATTATATTATACAATTCTTCCAATGGCCTTGGTGTGTTGCATTGTAGGGCTGCTAACATACATCTTGGTTCATAATTGTTTAATAAAGATCACCTAAATCTATAAAAAGTTGAAATCACATACATCTCCAAAAGTTTTAAGTTTCTAACAGTTCTAAAATAAGGTAAATATCAAGAGGAAAAAAAGTTTAAAAATCAATAAAATACTCTCAAAATGAAAATTATTTCGCTTCCAACTTAATTCTTGCTTTTTCTGATCATCAATGCCACCAAACACCACACAGGGCTTAACCTCTCCATCCTCCGAAATTTGGCATCCTTCGAAAAGAGCTCTACTTAAAGTTATAAATCATCAGTGAGATTTATGCACTAAATTTACTTACAACACCAAGGTCCCAAATTTCAATATCAGGTTCCATTGAACCAATAGCTAAGAAGTTCCCTGTGATGAAAATACATCAGATAAAAATATTATGCAAAGGCATAAGTAATGACGATGATTTAAGCTTGATTTACTAAATATGACAAGAGCTAGGGAGTTAGAAGTTATTGCATTACTAATTATTTCTCCATAAATACCACTTGCAGCAGAAAATGACATTCTCATTGTATTCTTGTATTCACTGTACAACATCTTGAACATTGTGAATGTGAACAAATGAAACTATAATTTGATCAACCATAGTATAATGTTGTGCTTTCAAAAGTCCTCTTAACTGTTATGTATTTTATGGATATGGGATATTATTATTGTGGTGTAAATCAATTAAGCACTATTCCATGACTCTCAGTTTTGGCAGCATTGTAATATCTCCTATAGGAAATTATTTTCTTTCCAGTTTGCCCTCGAGAATTGCAATAAAATTTTGTATGTATGGTTTACTGTTTCATGGTGGTGATTATTATACAATTATGAGAACTAAATATTGTTACTTGATGTTAATTGGAATACAAAATGTTCAGTAGTTCTAAAACAAAAAACATAATTTAGGATAGAGGAAATCTATTTTGAAAAAGATGTTTATTTATATACTATATAATAATTTCTAAATAGTAGTAATACCAGTAACTATGTTTGTGATTCCATCCAGAAATCCAACCTGCATATAGTAAATTATATGTATTATGCAAAAAAGCGAACAAGAAATCTTAACTGGAGCAACATGCAATTGAACATGCACATAATTTTTAAATATGAATAACTGATTGGCAGAGAGGGGTTACCCAGAAATATGCATAACCACAAGAGACAAAGCTTTGACATGATGCAATGCAAAACAAAATACTTACAAATAGGAATTTATAAAACAAATGTCGTGTACTGTATTCAAGTCATGATTATCTATGATTAATTAAATGACTTTTACTTATTTTGATAAAATAGTAATCAAATATTTAATATTATATTCTGCATTGAACATGTCCATTTCGCATGATAGACCTTGATAAATTTCAAGTGCTTCTCTTTACAAGCAGATGAACTCATAAGATTATTCATCATCAATCGACTCCTTCCAAGGCCAACACTTGTTTATGACAGTAAAGTGCAAAAACCATTAAGTAATAATTTGTTTGAGATATTGATTGACAGCTAGCAAGAAGCAAAGTAAGCATAGATTGCTTATGACTCTGTGAAGCCTATTGTCGCTACACTACAATGCCCTTTATAGAAGAAGGATTAATATTTACTTATTTTTATGTTTTGTGCATCCTACCTCCCTTGGAAAGCTGTGGATTGTACTTGTAGCATAACACTTCTCTTCTTCATAGTAAGCATTGAACCCTGAGATATCTTTAATTTCTTCAAAAGAAGGCATGCTTCCTAGTTGCTCTGTCTCAGCAACGATAACGAGAGAAAATAAAATGAAAAAGTAATTGAAAAAAGGATGGAAGGACAAAGAAACATTGTTGGTTTACACAGGTCAATATAGTTTGATACATTTTATTTTTGTTCACCAGGTAAGATGTTCTTTAATCATATTATCTAGATAATCATACAATGAAATTAATAGTTGGTCAACAAGAAGTCTAATCAAATGTTTGCATCAAGTAAATAAAACATAAACACAAAAACCACTAATATGAAATGAAAATGAACGAAACAATATAAGAGTTAAAGTTTCTAGAAAAGGTGGAGCATATCCTGGATCCCCAAGCTCGACAAATTTGCTCACAAATTATGTCATCCCTTGAAAAGAGTAAGGAAAAGATATCAATTAATTTGAACACAACACAAAATAGAACCAACCAACGTAAACAGAAGTATTCATAAAACTTGTCAATGGTGGACATTTCTGCTTTTCCGACGGTGGCTTGTACTCCAAGGGAGGCCTAGGCTCAAAGATCTTCAATAGGTTTGCTGTAAGACCAGTCAGATGACTCTCTCCAATATGAATCTCTGATACATAAAAAAAGCACAAGAATTAGATAGGCATAACAAACCCTAACAACGATTGCGAAACGAAAATTGGTATTCAAAAAAGAGAAATTGGAAGAGAAGATTGGAGAGGAAGAGACCAATCTGAGCTGAAGGATATTGGAACGGTTCTGGACTTTGGTGTGAACTTGACCGAAAACATTGGGAACGAGGGTAAAGAGATTTGGGAACGAGGGTTTGAAGATTTGGAAATGACGTTTTCGATTTTACTGGCTTGAAGAGCGGTCTTCAATTTTTCGTTGAGCGCGAGACTTAAAAATTTCCAGCCCGCCACTTATTTGAAAATAAGTATTTTATACCTTAATTTAAGAGTTACTTTAAGCAATAGTAACTAAGCGAGGTTTAAAATACCCATAGTGTTGTAGGCATGGTCCAAAGTAACTTTTACATAAATAAGCAACGATTTTACTTATACATTGGGTTAGAAGAAAATAAAACATACATTCTTGCAAAAAAATTTTGCTTATTCCTATTTTAGGCAACGTTACTTTGATCGTTGCGATAAAAGTATTGCCTAAAGCTAAAAATGGTGTAATGTTTTTACATCACATTCAACATACACATTGACAAGTTCATCATGCACAAAGTATCCTTATCTACACCATAATTTGATTCTTCATTAAGGTCCCCTAATCAAGAAGAATCTTTAGAAACATTATCACCCTTACATTTTGGAAATCTTTACAAACATCATAACTTTCTTAAACATCAGCTAACTCCACATTGTTGAAAAATATAATGACAAAAGTTCAAGAAGGGGGTTAAATTGAACTATTAACTCTTTTTGAAAACTCGGAAAGTATTAATGAGTAATTTTATTAAACTATAATTACAATGTAGAGAATACTCAAAACAACAGGTTAAACGCTCAAACAGCAAGTTGAAATGAGATTAAGTATGCCCAGAACAGTAAAACAACTTGTTAAAAATAAAATCAGCTTGTTAAAAGATTTCTGGCAATTCTGGATAATGCAGGTAACATGTTGAAATTAAAAAACAGCTTGTTAAAATCCTTTTTCAACCGACAAAATTTACAACTAGCAGCAAAATTTAACCAATTAAACCTGATTTCAACCAATTGAAATACTAGTACTGCAACATGGATACGGACACGGACACATATATGAGACGGACACGTGGATACGACTAAATCGAAAATTATAGGACACGGGGACATTACAATGTGTGTGTATATATATATATATATATATATGAATTTATTAAAATATATTAATATGTGAAAACATAAAAAAGAGAAACTTTTATAAAAAAAGGTCTAACAAAAGATATAACTTCTACATTTCATCTTCATTGAAAAATACAACTTCTAATTCTGGTTCATCAAGAGATAAGCTGACAATTGCAAGAATTCTGTTGTCATCCAATGAAAAGTTATCTCCCGCAACATCCCACAATTTAGTTTCCTATTCTTTATATTTTGAGGAGTTTCTTGAGAGAAGACGGAGATTACTATGGATATATACTAGATCTTCTGCTCTTTTAGGAGTCATCTTATTCCTTTTCAAATAATGTATAAAAGAGTATGTATTCCAATTTCTTTCACAATAAGAAGAAGAACATGATTGTCCAAGTAGCTTAAGAACTATTTTCTGAAGTGTTGGTGCATGAGCTCCATGAACAAGCCACCAAGTTTTTGCAGCCATTTTACCTCTATCTCTTAAAGAGTCAACATCGTCAAAACCTTCTCTTCCATCTGAAAAGTTTGCAAATTCTATATTTACTTGTCTCCTTACATCTAGATCATCAAAGTATCTCATAAAACATTTCTTCCTCTCATGAGTAAGTTCGACATCCTGATGTGGAGCAAGTCTGTGTGAATCTTCACTTAACTCTCATGACTATAATATCTACAACATTATAAATATATAAACATAAAATAACATAATATTATCAATATATAATATTATAAATAAGATAAACACAAAAACTATAATCATAAAATAATTTAACATTACCTTGGATTTAAAGAATGAGCAAGACAATGAAGAGATGTGCTACTCTTGGTCCAATGATTAATTAATATTGAGTTTACTACCTCAAAAAATGATGAATGTTCAACTTCTATCTTTCTTTCATGTTCAAATATGACCTTTCTCACCTTTTCAATCATTGAATCCCACATTACATATACTAAGTGAAGAGTAGCCATATCAGTATCCGTTTTTCTAAAAACATCATAAATAGGAGTAAAAGCAAGTATGTAATCTACATTCATCCACCAATTATCATTCAACAAAGTTTCTTTCATCAATTGTGCCTTAGCCACATCATCTTCTTTGTAAGAGGATCATTCATCACTAATAACCATCTTTTGAAGTCCTTTTTTCAAACTTTTAAAGCTTTTCAGCATGACTATTATTGAAGCAAATCTTGTTGAAGCAACAAAAAGCAACTTCAATGAGTTGAACCTATTGAACATTGATATTCTCATAGAATACCCAACAATAAAATTTTTAATAAAGGTAGCATCATCAACAATTTGTGAGATCCAAGAACATTGCTCATAAGCAACACTATTCCTTTCCGTATTTTTTACTGCACAAATATTTTTCAGTGCAAGATTCAAGGTGTGCACTACACAAGGAGTCTAATAAATTGAAGGAAATTCCACTTCTATGAGCATACCCACGGCCTTACATACAACTGCATTATCAGTTATAATTTGCACCACATTATTCAGCCCAACCTCCATAATTGCATCTCTCATGTGTCTAGCAATAAAATCTTTATCTTTTACATCATTAGATGCATCTATTGACTTTAAAAACATTAGTCCACTCTCATTGATAGCCATAAAATTTATAAGTGGCCTTCTTTGGGGATCACTCCACCCATCACTTACAATTGTCACCCCTTTATGACTCCATGAATTTCTTATAGGTTGCAAAAGGTTTTCTACGTGACTTCTCTCTTTTAAAAGTAAAGGACCTCTCAATTTATTATAGGTTGGCGGTACATATCCAATAAGATTAGAAGTATTAGCTGCATAAAGAAAATGCACTTCTATAGTAAGGACTTCTACTAAATGAAATGGTAAACCTGAAGAGTAAAACATCCTCGCAATTTCACTATCAAGAGTGGCTTGAATATTGAAAGAAGACTCCAAAGGACCTTTTAATTTGAGACCCTTATTGGTTTGATTTCCTTCATCAGATACTAGTAGGGGGACCTTTCTTTTCTTCTAAATCTCTATTTTCAATGTTGCTTCGTTGTCTAGTTTTTTAAACTCAAACAAGTTTTGACGAACTTACCTTTGGACAACTTCTAACTCCTTCTCCCTTATTTTGTAATAAATGCGTTCTTACCCTAGTGTAAGATCCATTGAATGAAAAATCACATAAACTGCATTTGATCATATTATTCCCTCCACCAGGAGTTTTACTTAATTTTGAAACGTATCTCCATAAAGGTTTTGTTTCATCTTCTTCAATAGCTTGATCATTCATCTTAATTTCCTATAAAAAAATAAATATAAAGGATTTATAACATATCTCCATAAAGATTTTATAATATTAATTTATCATTTAAAAAATACATTAAGTTATAACATAAATATATTTTATGTTTATAATATAAAAATAAAATAAAATAATAAAATAAAATAAAATATACTAATCAAATTGTAAAAAATATAAAATATAATATGATTATATAACACAATATATTTAAATGTAAATTAAAAAATATAAATTAAATAAAAAATATTATTTAAATTTTAAATATGAATAAAACATAGTAATTAAAAAAAAGTATTATATGGTAAAATTTTAAAAATATAGTCATTAATATAAATTATTATCAACAATAAATTTACTAACGTATATAAATAAAATAATAACTACAAATAGTATTATAAATAAAATAATAGAATATATAAAACAGAAAAGTTTTTGGAAACGTATATTATTTATTAACGTATATAAATAAAATAATAACTACAGATAGTATGATAAATAAAATAATAGAATATATAAAACAGAAAAGTTTTTGAAAACGTATATTATTTTTGTATCCAGTAGGTATTACCAAAATATTTAAAAGTTTAATTATTAAAATTAAAATAAATAATAGACTTAGTATAATAAGTATTTATATTTGTAGTTTGATATAATAATAAAAAAATCACCATATTATTAATAAAATAATAAAAATGAAATTATTTTAAAATGAAAAGACTTACCTTTTTATTTTTCTAGAAATATCCAAAGTGTTCTTTTTTCACGCAAGGTATTACCAAAATATTTAAAAGTTTAACTATTAAAATTAAAATAAATAATAGACTTAGTATAATAAGTATTTATATTTTGTAGTTTGATATAATAATAAAAAATCACCGTATTATTAATAAAATAATAAAAATGAAATTATTTTAAAATCAAAAGACTTACCTTTTTATCTTTCTAGAAATATCCAAAGTGTTCTTCTTTCACGCAAGCTCTTCTCTTCATGTAAGCTCCTCGTTCGTTTCTATCAACACGTAACATTTCTTTGTCTCTACCAACACAATCTTCTTCTTTGCTCCTTCAAGGTAACGTTCTTTTTCGCTCTTCTGAAGGAGTGTTCTTCTTCACTTTTCCAAGATGTATACTTTCTTCTTCTTCTTTTTTCAAAGTGCTAAACTTAAATAACGTTCTTTCTCACTCAATGATTGATCTGTATCTTCTATTATTTATAATCATTTTTAAAAGATTATTTCACTGATTTGAGAAATAACTTTATTGGATGTTAAGATTTATTTATTGGTTAAGATTTCTAATTGGATGTTAAGATTTATATTTGGAGTTTGGATGTTAAGATTTGTATTTGGGTTTTGCAGATGATGTGGATCGTATCTTATTATATAAAAAGTTATATTTAAATATTAAGCTGAAAAATGTAAATTAAAAAAATGTTATCCAAATTTTAAATTTAAATAAATAATAATAATTTTAAAAAGTATATGATAAAATTATAAAAATATAATTATTAATATAGTTTAAAATATTTTTAATATAATTAGTAATATATTTTTTAATATAATTATTAATATAATTTAATATAAATTATTTTATTAAGAATGATTATAAAAGAAATTAAAACGTATATTATATTATAATATTATTTTAATAAAATATAATATTATTTAATTATAAATAAATAATTAAAAGTTAAAATACTTTAACTTTTGTCCTTTTAAGAGGTATATTATATTATTTTAATTTAAAACATATATTATATTATTTTAATATTATAATATAATCTAAAAGGTATATAATATTGTTTAAAAAGTATATTGTATTACTTTAATATTATAATACAATATTATTTAATTATATAACAAAATTTTTTTCTAGATGTTTCTTCCTCTACTGTTCCTTCTTCCTCCAGATACGCTCTACAATGCTTCCTTCTTTCTCAATATACACTCCCCTCCATGCTACCTTCTTCTTTCTTTTGTGTCTTCTTCTTCTTTTTTCATATACGTTGCCCTTCACACTGTCTTCTTCTTTCTTTTCATTTTAGTTTTGATTTGGTTTTAAGTTGTTTTAATGATTTTTGTTTTAGGTTTAATCTGTTGGTTTTGGTTTTAGATCTTTTTCGTTTTGAGTTTAATCTGTTGGTTTTGGTTTTGGGTCTTCTTCGTCCACAGCAGTGTCCTCTCCGCATGTCCGACAGTAAGGGTTGCGTCCGACCCAAAAAGCTGTGTCCGACGCGGTGTCGTACACGCTTCCGTCGCGTGTTCGTGTCGGTGACACGTTGGACACGGGGAAAAGGCTGTTGACGACCATGTCCGAGCTTCATAGATGATATAGCGAAATAGTTTTTGCATGGACAACAAAAGTTACACGGTATACAACAATAGCCAAAACACTATGTTTAAAAGACTTTGAGTATACTACACAAAATGACAGTGAACAATTGATACTGATTGTGTCAAGGTTTGTGATTAGATCAAATTCAGTTCTGATGAAGCTATTTAATCAGAACCAATCTATTACTAAAACCAAATTTCAAATTTAAAAGAGATATCAAATCAGTAGAACTACAGAGTAACAATATCAAACTAGCATGAAATAGAACACCACATTAGCAAGGTAATTATGCAGCAGTGCCCACAATTAAAATGCTATAATACTATATGAAATCAAGACAACTTAGAAGACTAACTATTAAAAATATATGATCAAATATCTAGTAAATAGTGCAATGTGTTCAGCTAGTAATTACACTAAATTTTGTCTAAGAAAACCACATAGGATACCAACAATATTAATGACACAGAACTTAAATAGTACCAATTCACATAATTATAAAAAACAGTAAAAACAATCTCAAGATTAATTTCACGGTTATAAGATAAACACCACAAAATCAGTAGGTAGTTTATTGAATAAGAATTAGATCCAAAGTACCCAATAATCTCAATACCAACCAATCATGAAACCAAGATACAAATTCTACAGTGAAATCCCAATAATTAACAGATTGAAATCAATGTTAACAAATTAAAACTGCTGCCAGAGAAAAATATATGAATTTGTTCAGACAAACAACAGGTTGATTTTAATTTTAACAGGTTGTTCACAACAGTAAAATTTCAAATGAGGGAAGGAGAAGATCACACAATGATTTTTATCCTGGTTCACTCTTCCACAAGAGCTATATCCAGTCCTTTGCATAACAATGCAAAGATTTTCACTATATCACACAAGTCAACACCCAATTTCGTCCGGATGAAAAATAAACGTGTTTCTAATCAATTCTTGGAAAAAATGAAAAAAATTGTCGTTTAGATTAAGTTTTTATTGCTTGTTTGGATTTATTGTTTGTAGAAAAAAATATAAAAAATATATTTTATATTTTATGATTGTCTTTACATTTGTATTCTATTTTTTAGAAAGGAAAAAAGATAAATATATGATTTAAATTATTATTCTCTTCTGTCATTTTAAAAGAATAAAAGATACTTTTATCTTTATTTTATCATTTTATAAAGAAAAAAACATAAAAAGAAAAATGGATATTAAAAAGTTTAAAAAAATGGAAAAAAAAGTTTTTTTTAATAAATATATAAAACAAAAAAAATGAAATGTTTTTTTAAGTATTAAATTTAAGTTTCTATTACCTTTTAGCATGTTATTTCATAAAAAAGAAAAAGAAATATAAAGGGTTGATTGTGAACTTAAATTGAAAGGGTCTTAATGAAGAGTTTTTGTGGGGCTAGGATCGTTTGTAAAGCAGATAAAGATGTGATCATACATGAAAAGGGAAATTGGTTTTAACGGAAGAGTTGTGGGCCCGACATTGTTTATAAAGCAAATAAAATGAAAATGATAAAAAAACATGAATGGCATTAGCACAACCTACAAACAGAAAAGGCTGCAACACCCTCTGTCCCTCTATTTACCATTGTCATGTGTCTTCGGAACTTACGATGGAGTCCACAGGTTTTTTTTGCTACCTATGGTGACATAAAAAAGGAAACATTATGCAGGAAGCTGATTTTCACTCATGTGGCACACAATTGACCATTGATCGCGTGCCCCTTCTGCTCCACTATGTTTCACAGAAAAACGATGTTCCCCTCTGCCAATACGGCTTGGTCTCCTCACGCTTTTCATTTCAAGCCCTCACTCACCTTTTTCCTGGAAGCATTCACATGCCCATAGACTCTCTCACCTTTCATCTTTTACAACCTCACTCACGTGAAAGCTTGGGTGTGCCTATACATAGGGGGGCCTCTCACTCCAACGGGGACCCTCACAAACACTCTCATGTATATACCTCACATATACTTACCCATGCCATTCCCACCATATGTGGTCACTCTCTTTACGATGCCTAAAAACCAACGACCTTCATTTTCAATGCCTCCTCCACCACGCCTCCCATGCGCCTCCGCAACCACCCCGAGCCAACCATCACGCCACACTCTAGAAACCACCAAACAGCCCCACTGAAGCCTATCTTTTTCTCTAGCCCTCCACCATATGCTCCATGTCTACACCAACTTTCTTCACAGGGAAGGTGCCACTCACTCATGTAACCCCTATACACACCTTCCCTGCATTTGACATTTTACACTCGCTAAAATCTCACTACACCATAGAAACCTCCAAAACACCACCACAACAACCTTGCCTCTAAACTATCATGGAAGATCACCATGCAAAGCACCTATACCATACTGCAACCTTACCTTCCCACCACACCTCCAAACCACCACGTAAGCTGCCATGCAACATCCACCATGCACCTCCAACAAGCCCCAAAACACCCCCACCATGCACCTTTGATACTGCCACCATGAAGGCCACCATGCACCTCCATAACTACCCTAAAACACCTCCACCAAGCCTCTAAAGAACCCCACGTCCACCTGCAAACTTTCGAACCACAAACCTTTCTCCAAATTTCACAACTACCACAAGGACAACACCAACACTAGCCCCAAACCCTTCACTATCGTTGTCACAGTCTAGAATAGCTTGAAAAAGCTTGGAGAAGCTCTTGCCAAAAAATCGGGCTTCGTCGGAGCTCCGCCACCAACCACCACCAAACTCGAGTTTTCTGCCTCCGTTAGGTGCGTCTCTTCCCCCATCTCATTCCCACTATTTTTATAACTTGAAGAAGCCTTGAAACCTCCATTTGAGCCTCATTGGAGGCTTGCCGGTGCAAGTCCTATGGAGGAAGATGACCGGCGAGCCTTGCGAGCTCCGCCACCAACCGCCACCAAACTCGAGTTTTCTGCCTCCGTTAGGTGCGTCTCTTCCCCCCATCTCATTCCCACTGTTTTTATAACTTGAAGAAGCCTTGAAACCTCCATTTGAGCCTCATCGGAGGCTTGTCGGTGCAAGTCCTATGGAGGAAGATAACCGGCGAGCCTTGCGAGCTCCGCCACCAATTGCCACCAAACTCGAGTTTTTTGCCTACGTTAGGTGCGTCTCTTCCCCCCATCTCATTCTCACTGTTTTTATAACTTGAAGAAGCCTTGAAACCTCCATTTGAGCCTCATCGGAGGCTTGCCGGTGCAAGTACTATGGAGGAAGATGACCGGCGAGCCTTGCGAGCTCACTTTCTCCCACCATAGACCTTCTTTCTCCTCCATTCCACCTCCATTGAGACAAGGAGGAGGAGAGGAACGTTCGTCACTCCATGACGCGGCGTTTTGCTGTCACCAGAGACTCGTCGGAAAACCAGTCCAGCGAGCTCAGTGCTCGAGTAGCCAACTTTGAGAGCAGATTCCAGGAGATCTAGAAACCTTTAGGAGAAGTTGGGCGTTGCATTAGAAAGTTGGGTTTAGCCTCTTTCCAGTGGTATGCCATAACCCCATTCGTGAAACCTCTAGATCCCTCAAAAATGAGTGTCAAGATGCGGGTCCAGCATAGGTAACTTAGAATAATTTTTGGGCACCACATAAAATCATAAACCTTGTCTTGGGGTTGACTTTGGGAGGTTCATTCACCCTTGTATTGAAGCTTTAGGAAGTGCATGAGCTATCATTGGAAATCTATTTTTACCCTCTTTCCATTGGTCTAGGGTGAGTGCATTTATGAGATCATTTGGTCACCCAAAATTTTCCCAAAATTGGTGTCCCAAACTAGTTTCTGGGCTTCCCAGAAACTAAGTCATGAGAGACAGCCAACTTTGTAGATTTTGTTCTCCCTATCCTTGAACCTTTAGAAGGTGTGTGAGTAGTCTTTGGAAAGTTCATTTTACAAGCTTTTCAGTGGTCTATAATAGGTACATTTATGTTACCATTTGAGCCTTCGAATTCAGCTCGAAAAACCTGTCCCCAAGCTGGTTTTTGGGTTCTTCCCAGAAACTAAGTTATGGGGCAGATTTCAGTTTTCAAGTGCCTAACTTTCGAGGGAGTTTTCTCTCAATTTAAGAACCTCGAAGGGCTGTATTTGTGCTTGTTAGAAAGATCTATTCAATATCTTTCCAGTGATATGCGATAGGGGCATTTATGATGCCATTTGAACCATTAATTTTGATCCCAAAGTTGGGGTCCCAAACTGATTTTAGAAGACCAAATTTTGACTAAGTTAAAAATTCAGATTCATGAGACACACCAACTTTGGCAAATTTGTTCTCCCAATCCTTGAAGTTGCTAAGGGTTTATAGGTAACCAATGGAAAGCCCTTAAACTCACCTTTAATTTGACACCAAGTTTGCTCATTTTCATAGCCATTTGACCATCCAAATTTATCCTGAAAGTTGCTCTATCACAACCTTTTCATCCACCAAATCATCATTTGTAGACCAGCCTAAACCAGCGCAGGTCATGCTCGCTAGCATTTTGTGTGGATTGATGGTACGCTCGTGGTCTCCTTGTCTCATACCACCCACTCCTCACCAAAAAAAACTCAAAAAACCACAAAAATCACTAAAAAATAGGAAAAATACAAAAACAATAGAAAATTAAAAAATTAAAACAAATCAACATCCAACCAAACAGTTTTAAAAAAAGAACTACGTACCCCTGATTTTCCATCCTCGATAGAAATACGTAGGAGCAAGGTTAAACCCTTGTCAGGCCCCAATAATCATTTTTTTTTGTTTTTATTTTTACTTTTGTTTCTTCTTTTGGAAAATAAACACTTCAAAAAATCACACTCATTTTACTTGTTTAATTAAAGGTACCGTCTTATGAAGGGCGTTGTAGGGGTTCTAATACCTTCTCCACAAGTAAACGACTCTCGGACTTGAAATCTGGTTTTCGTAGACTTACCTTATTTTTCTTCAGTTTTTTCATAGTTTTCCAAAATAAACTATGGTGGCAAAAATATTAATTCTTTTCAGATCGCCGTCCTCATCGTGATTTCGGTAGCGACACACAAGAATCAATCTTGAACCTTACAAGATGGTCTCTACCCCTTGTGCGGCACCCACCACACAAGATGCACAACCCTAGTGCAATTGCAGAACCCTACTGTTGGTTCTATATGAAATCAATACAACCAAAACGAAAACTTACAAGTTTACTCAATATACAATGCTTAAAACACCCATTCAAGCACTATACAACCAAGAAATGTTGCAAGAATGAATTACAATCAATAGAACCAATCATACAGTAGCCAAAATAGTGATAAATGTAGAAGAGGAACACTTATCTCTTCATGATAACAACTGCCAAACCAATCAAATGAATGCTATGCTCTCTTCAAAAGTGAGAAACCATGATGAATTTTCTTAAACTTTGATCTCTCTTTCTCACAAGAAGGTTTCTCTCCAAGAAGCTCTCAAGTAAATCTTTTAAAAAGTGTCTAAAAGCCTTTTGTTCGAAGAGTCTTTTTCAAAACGCACGCTAGTATCTTTTTTAAATTTGCGCCAGTCAAAACTGTTATGAAAAATAACAAGTAGTTTTGAAAATTAACGTGTTGATTTTATTTTGCGGCACTTCTATTTTAAAAATCATTTTAAAAATGTAATTTTCACTTGATTTTGAAGAAGAGCAATGCAAGCAAATGATTAAGTAACACTAATAAATGCATGAGAGAATTGAACCAAGTTAAAACTACCCCAAACTTAAAATCTAAGGTCTTCCTTCATCCAAGTCAAGTCACCAAGCAATTTCTTCATCAAATCTCCAATCAGGGGCTTCTCCACTAGCTTTAACACACATCCTCTAAACCCACATCACATATACATTCATTACCTAACTCCATATTCCTTAAACTCATATCACCTACAATAAGGTCATTAGCCTCCACATTCCCTTGCTCGTCTTAATCACAACCACCTTGAACAAGTTCGCTTCCAATCTCAACCTCATTCCCAGTCTCGGCTCATTCCCAGACTCAACATCATTACTCTACGTATTTTATACAAACCCATTACCATCCAAGCCCATTACCCTGGTCATGCCCATATTCTAAAATATTTTCTACAACCTCAAGTTTAGAAACCTTATGTACCACAACCTTGTCTTGCAATACTCACCACATTAATTTGCACTATTGTCATCAGCTAACAGGTACATCCTATCTTTCAACGAAGATCGACCAATATAATATCACAATTGTTTCACTATAACATACCACATTTCCTTAAGAATCTCTAATATCTCAAAATAGCTTCATATATTTGACCAACATAATTTCACTCTTACCAATATTTACAAACTTTCCCAAATAGTGTACCATAACTTGAAAAAATCTCTCGCACATGACAAGAAATATATATAAACCACAAATATAACAAATCTATCCAACTGAGGATGTGCCTCAAATAGCAACCTCCCAAGTAATAATCACCATTTTACAGTTCTACAATATTTCATTTGCAAATAATAGATATTATAAAAATTGACTAACACACTTCAATATCAATATTTCAGGATGCAGATCAAACAATTACATTATAATATGCAAATCAAACAATTAGCCACTGGACTTACCCGTTCATGACCTAGCCTTTTTTTATTTTTCCTTTGTAATATGCTAACATAAACTCTCTTTTTGCAACTTGATCCTTTCAGTTCTTGCAATATCACTGTTGTGTAGGTTATTTTTCAGTATTTTTCTCAATTTCTATGTGTTCTCTTGTGTAATTTCTATATCTTCTCCCCCTTGAAAATAAAATCAGTCTCTTCTTTATAATTTTTTTTGTTAATCCTTTCATCTCCCTCCATAACACTCTCAATTATGACTCTTAATTAAGAATCAATTATTCCAGCCTCTTTGTATTAACTCTTTTTTTTTTAATTATACCATGAAATAAAGTAGATAGAAATAAAGTAGATAAAAATAAAGTAGAGAAAGGTATGAAGAAGAGGAATAGGTGAATGTATGAGGGTTAAATGTCAAAAGCATGACTGAATGTGATAAGTGTGAGGAGGCAAAAAGGTGAAAAAGAATGTATTTGCAATTCTTGATCAGAGTCTTTAATAATGAGAGATAAAATTTGTCAGGCATTAACTAAAATAATTAAAATGGCACTAAAGCTACATAGGGAATTAAAATGGCACTAAAGCTACATAGGGAATTAAAATGACATTAAAGCTACATAGGAACATGAATGGGTAGTAAAAGTTTGTTAACCTTAAGACTTATGTCGCAAACAAAATTCATAGAGAAGTGAAAGTAGAGTGTAAATAATAAATATCTTTATTTTTGACAATTTGAATTGGACTTCAACAAATCTTTTTTTTTTAATCAAACTGGATCAGGTTCAATTGGGCTTACTTAATATTTTAAGATAGACCTAACACTTTTTTTTTTGTTTTATCATTTTTTTTTTACAAATTTCATTTTATATTATTTTTTATTATTATTTAATCAAACTTTATTTATTAAGTCAAAGTTCTTTTTATTATTTATCCTAAATGGCAAAGAAACTAAATAACACATGTTAAAAAGTTTTATTTTCTTATTTTATTTTTTCTTTCTTTTTCTTTTTTATTTACAAAAATAATTTTTATTTGCCCGGACGAAATTGGATGTTGACAGTTTGAATGTCCAGAATACCTTTTTAAAGATGATGTGGTCTACATCCAACTGGTTACCTTCATATACAGGTTGAGTCTTCATTTTCTAAATAAACACAAAAACATAAAGTTGCATTGCATTTAGAAGTGATGACAATTTTTGGTACGACTCTTTACAATTGCTATATACCTTTTCTATGGCTAGCTATTTTCTTAGCCATGCCTTCCTATATGAGACTGTATATCCCAAGATTGACTTCATGTGAGCTATTATGGTAGATACTGGTGTGGAAGGGTCGGCTTGGATGATTTCGTGAATGCTCTATGCAATCATTTGTGAGATCATAGGGGACACACAGGTGTGAACACCTTCCAACTTCATAATTTTCCAGTGTTGATTCTTGGCACGTAAAATTGTTCGACATCTCTATGCACAATCATTATGAACACATTGCACTATAAGACTTGATTGAGTTGAATATACTACCTTGTACGTGCAATGGATGACAATATGGAAATGATTGATGGCATCTTGAGTTTCTTCCTTTGTATTGAATCGTTGTCCTACAAAAAGTGTCCCTGGAGGATAGACTACCGTGTCATGATCAAAGGCATGCCAAATTCTGGGTCATATACAGCTGGTTCAACTGGAAAGTGTAAAAAGTGCTCAGGTGGGACGTAAGTTGAGTTATGTTCATGTGGTTCATTGTTTGTATGTTGTACGTGCAAATCTTCTGTCTCATGATCATCTGCAACTGCAAGGATGTCATCTTCATCCTCACTGAAAGGATCAAAGACTTCATCAAGAAGACTAACAACCTGATGCTCTTGTGGTGGTTCTTCAAGGTGTTGTTGGTTTTGGTGTTCATCTAGATTGACATATGGACCACTTAGTAGTTTGGTATATAACTAGATCTGGTCTTCCCAGTCCCCAAGATGTTGACAGATGGGTTCGTTGAAGTCTAATGTTGGAGGGTGTGGTGTCTGGTGGGACAACAGTTGTGATTAGTGGTCGTACGAGGATGGAACTTGTGATTGTTCATAATGAAAAGATGGTAAAGATGTGGGTTGAGATTGTGTTGAGGAAGATGCAAAGCTTTGGAATGTGACATATAGTTCGGGTCTAGTTTGTAGTTCAATGGAGTCATAAATGCCGAACAACGCCTCAACGTCATCATCCTCAGTCATCTCAATGGCGATGTAATGACTTACCCCTCTACCGAGTCTTGTGGGATAACGAAAGTGCATTGTCGCAACCCTTTCTTGTGCTTCCCTATATAGTTTTCTAAGGATAGCTTCTTTCATCCTTTCTAGGGTGATGCCCCTTTTTAGGGCAACTACTTTTGGTGCCCTAGAAGTGAATGTCACTCCTTCAATGGGACATTCATTCATTGATTCATCATAGTGAACAATGACGTATAGGGAAGCCATTTAGGTGTGTAATACAAGAAGAAAGATAGAGGAATGAAAAGAACAAATTGGATGGAATTATAGACGAAATAGAGATATATAAACCAATATTTATGGTGAAGTTGTTGGTATTTAATAAATCAGAATACATGACTTGTTTTTATAATTGAAGTTGTGTGGGGCAGGATCAAAGTTGGCATGTTTGCAAAGTAACCCTAAGCAGTAAACTCATAGGTTGGTAACGTCTCATCCATGCATTTAATGTCTCATCAGAAGTTGGACGGTGATGTTGACAACTCTTTCACGCGTGTTAGTGGTTAGGGTCAAAGGTTGACATGTCTGCAAAGCAACCTTCATCACTAAATTCGTCACATGGTGTAGTCCCATCGAAGCAATGTTGGAAAATTATTTGAATAAAGTGAACAATATATAAATGTATTAATATTAAAAAAAAAAATAAAAAATTAAGAGACTAAAAATAGATGAACATTCTATTCCTTTCATTACTTCCCCTTGAAATGCAACATTCTATCCCTTTCCTTACTTGCACTCCAAATGCAAAATTATATCTCTTTCCTTACTTGCACTTCAAATGCAACATTATATCTCTTTCCTTACTTCTACTCCAGATGCAACATTATATTCCTTTCCTTACTTGTACTTGAAATGCAACATTGTATCTCTTTCCTTACTTCTACTCCAGATGCAAAATTATATTTCTTTCCTTACTTGCACTTAAAGTAATTAAGGGGTGTTTTGGGGACACAATTCGGACATCTTAAGAGTGTAGTTGGGTCTCGAAACTAGTTTTGTTTACTTCATGAATAAAAAAACTTTAGGAAAAGGTAGGGAAGCAAGTCATATCTCCCTACAAATGGGTCTCTTCCAAGCCCAAAAAACAAGTTGTTAAGTATAAGTACACATCAAATTAAAGTAATTAAGGGGTGTTTTGGAGGCACAATTTGGACATCTTAAGAGTATAGATGGGTCTCGAAACTGGTTTTGTTCACTTCATAAATAAAAAACCTATGGAAAAGGCATCAAGCCAAGTCATGCCCCCTACGAATGGGCCTCTTCCAAGCCCAAAAAGTAAGCTATTAAGTATGGGTACACGTCGAATTAAATTAATTAAGGGTGCCTTTTGAAGACATAAGGGGTCTAGGGAATTGTATGGGTTCATGAATTAATATAATTTGGTACTAAGGAATCCAATGCAAACCTATGCCACCTACCCATCTCCATCTGTACAATTACAAAGAATCCTATGTTGAAAAAAGTATAATAAATATGATATAATTTTCTTCTCTGAAAGGCCAAGTCATTTCTTATCAACTATAAATATAGGTGATCATTACCTACACCTGCACGAAACATCCAATCAATTTTGCCATCTTTATGATTATCACAAAATGACATCGTCATCTATCGTGGCTTTGGTGCATTGTAACGACCAAATCATCACTGATGAGCTTCACTCTACCATATTTGTCAATCAAATAACATCTTTAGTTGAGGTTTATGAATCCATGCCCCTATCAGTTCTTAAACAAGTCATTCTACGTTTGTTTGTCCCAGATGATGGCAAGTCATACGCTGTTGATTTATGTTATCGGTGTCCAGTGTATGTGACTGACATTAGGAATTCTTATCTATGTGTCGAGATCGAAGATGACGACAACGTCCATTGTGTCATTGGTTTTTCAAAAAGATATGAACCTCATGCAAGGCTTGAGCTTATGGCATTCATCCAACAACATTATGATTTAGGTGAACAAATTACTTCCAACACATGGGAGGGCATGGAAAAACAATTAAATGACTCTTTACGGATTGAGTGACAATATGTTCTTCATTATTACTGTCTTCATCATTTCCATTTCTGTGTCAAAAATCATTGTTAAACCTTATCATATTTCCTATTATTTCTTGTTATAATAAGACTGATTATTACTACATAAGATTTATTTCAACAAACACCGAACATTAATAAACCCTTCTAATTATTTTCAACATATAAGATTATAATTTCTACCACTGATATTATAAATGAACCATTAAGTTCCATCAAACAATGCCAGTTAACATCATTATTTGTAATTCATGTGTGAAAGGTCATCAAGGCTATGCTATGTAAATTATAAACACAAAACATATGACATTGCATGCAATGTTGCAGATTCAATTTGTCCATAACAATGTTCCAAAATCAACCCACACATATCACTACATACCATTTATCCACATTATTTGATGAACATCACAGAGATTCTTTAACAGAGACTCACCCTGTGAATTGACGTTGTAAAATTAACCTTCACAAACCACGAGGCATTGTTCACCCACATAGTAGTCTGAATATTACAGAGATTCTTTAGCAGAGTGTCAGGCCAAAAGCAATGACCCATATTGAATATGCCCCATCAACGCTCCAAAATGAACTTTATCAAAGCACGAGACACTATTCACCCATATTATTTCCTGAACATGGCAGAGATTCTTTAAAAGAGACCCAACCTTTAAATTGACATTCCAGATTGAATGTAGCCTTATCAACGTTGTAAATTTAACCTTCACAAACCACGAGACACTGTTCACCCACATGATTGTCTGAATATTGCAGAGATTCTTTAACAGAGTGTCAGGCCAAAAGCAATGGCACAGATTGAATATGCCCCATCGACGCTCCAAAATGAACTTCACAAACCACGAGGCATTGTTCACCCACATGATTGTTTGAATATTGCAGAGATTATTTAGCAGAGTGTTAGGCCAAAAGCAATGCCCAGATTGAATCTACCCCATCAACGCTCCAAAATGAACTTCACAAACCGTGAGGCACTGTTCATACACATGATTGTCTGAATATTGCAGAGATTCTTTAGCAGAGTGTCAGGCCAAAAGCAATGGCCCAGATTGAATCTACCCCATCAACGCTCCAAAAGGAACTTAACAAACCACGAGGCACTGTTCTCCCACATGATTGTCTGAATATTGCAGAGATTCTTTAGCAGAGTGTCAGGCCAAAAGCAATGGCCCAGATTGAATCAGCCCCATCAACGCTCCAAAATGAACTTCACAAACCACTAGGCACTGTTCACCCACATGATTGTCTGAATATTGCAGATATTCTTTAGCAGAGTGCCAGGCCAAAAGCAATCACCCAAATTGAATCTGCCCCATCAACACTCCAAAATGAACTTCACAAACCACGAGGCACTGTTCACCCACATGATTGTCTGAATATTGTAGAGATTCTTTAGCAGAGTGTCAGGCCAAAAGCAATGGCTCAGATTGACTCTGCCCCATCAATGCTCCAAAATGAATTTTACAAACCACGAGGCATTGTTCACCCACATGATTGTCTGAATATTGCAAAGGTTCTTTAGCAGAGTGTCAAGCCAAAAACAATGGCCCAGATTGAATCTGCCCCATCAACACTCCAAAATGAACTTCACAAACCACGAGACACTGTTCACCCACATGATTGTCTGAATATTGCAGAGATTCTTTTGTAGAGTGTCAGGCAAAAGCAATGCCCAGATTGAATATGCCCCATCAACGTTCCAAAATTAACTTCACAAAACATAAGGCACTATTCACCCACTTCATTTCTTGAACCTGACAGATATTCTTGAGTAAAGTGGTACCCCATAAATTAACGTTCTGGATTGAATCTACCCATCAATGCTCTAAAATCAATCTACCCATCTATAAATTTAACTTCACCAAATCTCACCATTCACAATATTCTAGAAAAAACTCCTTCTAACTACATTCTTGAACTCTTTTTCATTGCAAACTAACTTTCACTCCAACAATATGTTGTTGTGGAATCAACAAAAGCATAGGTCTGCATACATTATCAGTATGGTAAGTTTATGATATCATTTTTTCCAAAATCCATTTTTTAGTTACCTTTTCATATTAATTTCTTTAATTTTGTAGGACCCCAAAGATGATGTTGTCGAGTCTTTTTGTCATTCAATGGCAGAGCCACACCCTTTAACTATTCCAATCTTGGACCAAGTAAGATTTGTCAAATTGCAAAAGTAAGGCATTTAAAAGTGGATCACTCCTTAGTAACTTCATTGGTTGAAAGGTGAAGACTTGAAACTCACACATTCCACTTTCCAACTCGTGAGTGTACTATCATATTACAAGACATTTCACTTCAACTCAGTCTCAACATAGATGGTTCACCAATTATTGGCCCAACAATGTTTGATTGGGAGGAAATGTGTGACACTTATCTGGGTGTTGCACGAGTGAAAGGAGAATCACTTATTGGTTCACAACTCAAACTAAAATGGCTTAGAGAAAATATGTTCCCACTAGGTGAAGAGCCAACAGAACAACAACTACATGCCCATTGTAGGGCATACATACTAGGTTTGATTGGAGGAGTTTTAATGCCTGATAGAACTAGCAACAAAGTTCATCTTATATATTTAACATTCTTGACTAACTTACGTAGAACAACGCAATATAGTTGGGGTTCTGCTTGTTTGGCTGTGTTATACAGGGAATTGTCCAGGTCAACAGATGCCAAAGCAGAACCAGTGGGTGGGTGTGCATCACTTCTGCAATCATGGGCATGGTATCACATGCTATACATTGCGCCCCTTTCCAGACAGCAACCTTCGTACCCCCTAGTTTGTAGATGGAGTGGTGGCAGGGTTCTTAACTTCAGAAACGTCCCTAACAATAACCTAGTGGGGTACAGATCTATGATTGACCACATACAATTTGATCAAGTAATGGACAAAATGCATTCTCTACAATTTTATTTCAAAATTTTAAACTTTTAACACAAATTTTCTAATAACAATGACTTACTGCAGTTTAAATGGAATTCGTACAAGGACTTTGATGCATCGATCCCACTAGAAGTGTACAAGGATGCTGAAATTTGGACAGCATGCACTCTCCTCATTTACTTTGCAATAGTGGATGACACCAATCTGATAGAGTTCAATTACAATTTGGTATGTTCCAACAATTCCTTGTCGCACCTAACAACTTGAAAAAACTACACAAGATTGATATGCGGGTACGACATGACAAAAACTGGCAGACTAAGCATGCAAGCTGGATAACATGTGGAACAACCGTCGCGAACTAATATTAACTGGTCGTCCAATTCATGGACCTTTGTTCCATAGTAGAGAGTACATGGAATGGTACATGGCGAATTCAATATATTTTTTTATCAGTGCCGCATCTACTAAATGATCCACGAACACAACAAAATCCACCACCGGAGCACACATTCCAACCTACAAGTAATTATAATCATCCACAAGAGGATCCTTGTCAACATTCATTTGCAGTTGCAACAGATTATTATCCGCCACAATAACAACCTCACCGACATTCTTTTGCATCTGAACAATTCAATACACCTCAACGACAACCTATAATGGACGATAAAAGACAATCATTTGTGTCCAGTTCAACTGATTTCTTCTATAACTTGTTTGGGGCAGATCTAAATACACCACCTTCTGCTAATGATCACATGCAATATATGCATCCAACACACTTTGACAATGAAGCAGGAAGTTCTTCCGCTATAATGCAAATGAATACAACACCCCTACAATTTCAATCCAATGACGAACCACAACAACCACAATCACCACGACACAACCCACCACGTAACAAACGTGTCGCCACTGCGCAACCGGTCACCATTATTGTTAAGACTTTATTCGGCAAGTGTACCGAGTCACAAGTAATATAATGAGTTAAGTAAAGATGTCGATTCCTCAGGGAACAGTTCTGTTTTAGATTTTAAATTCACGACTCACTAAGTAAATAAAAGTTTCAAGATGATTTGATAATAATTTGAGTCAAGAAACGTAAAAGAACAATTAAAAATAAGTAACAATTATAAAAAGGAGTTTGCAAGATCTAGAAGAACTTTGGGATTGAACTTCATCTATCTCCCTCATTCATATTTTGGATTTGATAAAAACATACAATATCCGTAACCACTCACAATTGATGCACATATAAAAATCATTCACACCGATTCCTCTGATATGAAATTCATAACGAAATTTCCTGATCCCTCAGCTATTTAGTAAATTACCCAGTATTAAGAACAGATGTTATACGCAATCAATACATCGAAATCTATTCCTAGTATTTCAATATATTGAGTATTTTCATCCAGGTCGGAAACTCAAAAGTACTTCCCAGTTAAATTTAAGAATCAAAATCAAGACTCTATTGATCAGATAAAATCTAGCATTAAGCACGAGATGAAAATACCAATTGAGTAGAAATTGAATATTATATATAAAAATCACCAAAATATGAATGAGTTCAAAAGATTACATTCAATCCCAAAGATGAAGAATTAGCTACCCATGGTAGCCATTACAGCCCAATGAAAGGAAGATTGCAAGAGAAGAAGAAAATCTTGATTCTAGCCGTCTGCCTCCGTCCTCTAGGTCTTGATGCCTCCCAAAACCCTAAAAATCTCCTTTTAAACTTGGTTTTGGGCTTAGGTTAAGTGGCTTTTCTCTTGGGCTTTTTTCTATTTTAAACTTTTTATTTCTTTTCTTCATGAATCTTCCAATCTATCATTTTCTTCATTCTTTTATACCTGAAATTTCACAATAATTGAGATTAAATGATGTCCTTTAACTTAGGACTCAAAACATAAATTTAAATCCAAAAAATCTAAAATTGGGAGTAATTACTATTTTAAATAACATTTAAACCCACAAGTACTCAATATTTCTCATGTATAAAAACATTCAAAATTGGTACTTATCAACTCCCCCCAACCTAGAATCTTGCTTGTCCTCAAGCAAAGTAATTGAACTCACACACAAAATATTTTCCAAAACAAAAACAGTGGTTGCTCAAAAATCAGACCCATGGTTCAATCATTAGACAACATTCATTTTCAAAACAAGAATTTAATATAGGAGAGATCAGATATTCTAAGTCAAATTAAAGCAGAAACACGACACAATCAATCTACAAGAGAAACAACTCAAACAAAGACATGATAATCTAATTGAGGAATTTCTCTGTTAATATCTCACAGGGTAGTGTCTCTCTAAACTTCCACTGACTCTAAACAAATCAAAGTTGCCTTTCATTTTTAGTCAAATCACAAACACACAATCAACATGGATCTTAAGGTCTTTTAAAGGTTGTAATGAGGCTGGGCTATCAATAACATTGGTTTTTCAGATAACAAAATGCATACTTCAGACAAGGAGAACATATCTACAAATGAGACAAAATTTTCCTTAGAAAGAATTAATCTACCAACTCTTGATTTCATCCAACTATTTTTTTTTTGTAATTCACTCTTTTGTTTATTTCTCTTTTTCTCTTTTTTTTTTAGTAGAACAAAAGAGTGAATTATCTAACCCATTTCTTTACATAACCAGCATCTCAAAGCTAAATCAACCCTTCCCATTATGAAAATTGCACCTATATTCTCCTTTTTCAAGCATGCTATAAGGGTGGAAAATCAAATATTAATTGAAGGTTAGGGTGCAACAAAGAAAATTTCAGCTCAAAGGGTTATCAAAAGAATTGGTTATAAACTATACTTGGTTGGCTTTTTGGCTCTGGGTTTAAATATCTAAATACAAAAATGCCTTAATCATCTCCAAGTTTTCATATGTGAAGTAAAATAACACAAAAAATCAGGCAACATCAACTTGATATATTACTCAGTGGAACTCTCAACTTTTAACTATTTAAGGATTCACAACTAACTTGGCTAATTGATTTTAATTCCTCAATTTTTATCAAGCCTTGTTCTAGTCATAACCCTGTTCAATTTTCATGGATCAATCACCCACTCAACTTAACTCAAAAATTCTAATTCCCTCAAAATTTCCCAATAATAAGCTGCTCTGACTTAGAATCATCATGAATATAATTTCTACTCAACTAAAAAATTAAGCTAAGTACCACACATCAAACATAAAAAAAATAACAAATAAAAATAACAAAAAAATACTGAAAGGAAAATCAATCACAAACATATTACAATATTTAATTAAATAAAAAAATGTTTTATCAAGAATCTTCCCTCATAATCCTGTCAAAGTCGGTGTCAATTCTGCATCTTGATGTTCTTCTACTGTAGTTGTGGTTGTGCCTACTCCACCTCCCCCATGAAAATTAGGCTTGTCCCTAGGCCATACGACATAAGAGCTGAATTGGTTAGGTAAAAGGAATTGAGACCAAAGAACACTTGCCTTGAAGATTATGCAGTGGAAATTCAAGATTGAAAAAGATTGATCAAATGTGGCTCACAAGGGTGAGGGCAAGAGGAGAGTGAGCCCTTTAGGATTCTACACTTTTTTTTTTTGCAAAAAATTTCGCCCAGGCGAGATCAGCCTTGCCCGAGCGAAAATATTCCACTGGACACCCTTAATTTTTGCTCAAACAAGATATTCTTCGCTCGGGCTAGCTTCACGTCGCCAAGATCCTCGCCCAGGCGAGACCAGTTTCGCCCGGGCGAAAATGCTCCAGTGGCCACCCTTAATTTTCACCCAGGCGACTCCAGGCTCGTCTTAGCGAAACCATTCCAGTAAGCACCTCCAATTTTCGCCTAGGCGAAATCAACTTTGCCTAGGCGAGAGTTACAGTTCAACATTTTTTCATTTTTTCTCTGCAAAATTCGCCTAAGCGACTCCCGGCTTGCCCAAGCGAAAACATTCTTGCACCTATGAGATTCAGGATCTTTTAACTTCACTGCTCTATGAAGCCTTCTTTGCCTTTGGACATTGTTCTTGGGAATTTTCCTCGCCTTTCCAAACTTTTCCCAACATTTCTGCACTTCTCTTTCTTCCCCTTTATCTATTTCATCAATGACAAGAATTTTCATCAAAGGATCAAATGCATGGATCCTCTTTTCCTGTTCAACACAAACTTCATCTAAAACATCCTCTAAAACATTCTTTTACACCACTTAGATGTTTCATAGCTTCAAAGACATCAAAGCTCACCTCTTCATCTTGTGCACACACCTTAAGTTTCCCTTTATCAACATCAATGATGACCTTAGCAGTTTTCATGAATGGTCTTCCTAAAATCAGGGGGACTTCAGCATCCTCCTCCATATCCATAACCACAAAGTCAACGGAGAATAGAAATTTGTCCACCTTCACTATCATGTCTTCAACAATTTCATAGGGATATTTTATAGACCTGTCAGCTAGCTGTAGAGTCATCCTTGTAGGTCTCACTTCAACATCTCCAATCTTCTTTAGCATGGAGAGAGGTATGAGATTAATGCTTGCTCCAAGGTCCATTAAAGCTCTTTTAATTGTGAGATTTCCTATGGTGACAGGTAAGGTGAAACTTCCTGGATCTCTAGATTTCTGTGGCAAGGATTTTTGAATGATGGCACTGCACCCAACTTCCAGTTCAACTATTTCCTAATCAGGAATTTTTCTCTTCTTTGTCAATAGCTCTTTCATGAACTTGGCATAAGTTGACATTTGTTCCAGGGCTTCAGTTAATGGAATGTTAATCTGCAGCCTTTTCAGAACATCCATAAACCTTGAAAATTTACTATCCTTGTCCTTCCTTGAGGGGGCATGTGGGTAAAGAATATCCCTCACAGGGGGAATTCTCATTTGACTCTCACATTTTTTGTGTTTCTCACTCTTTTTCTCACTCCTTCCACTTTCTTCTCTACTCTTTTCTTTTTCTCCCTCACTCTCATTTTTCTCTTCTTCCACTCCACTCTCTTTAACATTCAGCTTATCACCAATACCTTCTCCCACAACCTTTCCACTCCTTGTTGTAATTGACTTGCAGTGCTCCCTAGGGTTGGTTTGGGTGTTGGTTGAGAATTGGCTTCCTTGTTGATTTGCTAGTTGTTTGGCTAACTGGCCAACTTGTGTCTCAAGATTTCTGATGGAGGCCTCTGTATTCTTCTGATTAGCCATAGAGGCTTGCATGAATTTTTCCAGAGTATCTTCCAACTTGGTTGTCCTATCTTGAGTTGAAGGGAATTGTTGTTGTTGGTAAGAAGTGTTGGATGGGCCAGCATCTTGTTTCCACCCAAAGCCTTGACTTTGCTTATTTCTCCACCCTTGAGATGCATTATTCTGATAATTTCCAGAAAAGCCACCTTGTCTACCTTGATTTCCCCATATACTGAACCTCTTTTTGTGAAGGATTGACTTGATAAGAGCATTGTCCATTTGAGTGGTCACCTCCACAGAAGTCGTACTTCATAGTTTGGCCTTGATTGGTAGAGGACTGCACAGCCTGTAGTTGCTGAGGCAATTTTGATAATTGCCTCCATCTGCTGGGTCAAGATCTTATTCTAAGTTAAGAGTGCATCAGAGGTACTAAGAACAACTTGTTTGTCATGTTGGGCTTGATAGTCTGTAGAAGCTAGAGCATTAATGATTCTTGTTGCTTGCTCTACATCCACATCCATCATGGTACCTCCAGCTTCTGCATCTAATATCATCTTAGTGTTAGGCCTCAGACCATTGTGAAAAATGGTCAGTTGTGCTATATCTTCCAAGCCATGGTTTGGGCATCTTCTGAGCATCACCTTGAAGCGTTCCCAAGCATCACAGAATGCTTCATCTAACCCTTGCCTGAATGTGGAAATGTCCGACTTGGCCTTGATGAAACGGGACAGTGGGAAAAATCTATGCAGAAATTTTTTCTCTACATCATTCCAGCTTGTGAGACTTTGATTGGGATGGGACTTTAACCATTCTTTTGCTTTACCTGCGAATGAAAAAGGGAACAAACGAAGGTAAGCATATTCAGTATCACCTTCTTCAAACCCCATAGTTCCAATAAGCTCATAAAATGTGGGAAGATGAGAGTATGGATCTTCATTATCCATCCCCGTGAACTGGTTGACACTAATCAGATTGAGAAATGTTGCCTTCATTTCTGCATGTCGAGTGGTAGCAGGCATTGCTATGCTAGAGAAATGTCTTGGCCCTTGCTGCATGGCATAATTCCCCAGAGTTCTTCTAGGTGGAGGCGGTGGTGGAGCTCTTTCTCTTTCAGTCATATTCCCTTCTTGATTTACTTGAATATCTCTGTGAGGGCTGGCGGAAGGTTCTTCTCTTGCTCCTTGCTTTGATCTCTTTTTCCTTCCACGGTTGTTCCGAGCTGTCTTTTCTATTTCTGAATCAAATTGCAGTTGATCTCTAGGAACCTGTCCTCTCAATAACATAAATCAGGAACAACTTAAGCAAGAATTAACACAAGAGGATTAGCAAATAACTAAAACAAAAAGAAAATAAAAGACAAAAATAAAAAAATATTCACAGTACCTAATGAACTATGTTCTCAAATTCAAAAATAATAACCGTTCCTCGGCAATGCCGCCAAAAACTTGTTAAGACTTTATTCGACAAGTGTACCGAGTCACAAGTAATATAGTGAGTTAAGTAAAGATGTTGATTCCTCAGGGAACAGTTCTGTTTTAGATTTTAAATTCACAACTCACTAAGCAAATAAAAGTTTCAAGATGATTTGATAATAATTTGAGTCAAGAAACGTAAAAGAACAATTAAAAATAAGTAACAATTATAAAAAGGAGTTTGCAAGATCTAGAAGGACTCTGGGATTGAACTTCATCTATCTCTCTTCATTCATATTTTGGATTTGATATAAACATACAATATCTGTAACTACTCACAATTGATGCACATATAAAAATCATTCACACCGATTCCTCTTATATGAAATTCATAAGGAAATTTCCTAAACACTGATCTCTCAGCTATTTAGTAAATTACCCAACATTAAGAACAGATGTTATACGCAATCAATACATCGAAACCTATCCCTAGTATTTCAATATATTGAGTATTTTCATCTAGGTCAGAAACTCAAAAGTACTTCCCACTTAAATTTAAGAATCAAAATCAAGACTCTATTGATCAGATAAAATCTAGCATTAAGCACAAGATGAAAATACCAATTAGTTGAAACTGAATATTATATATCAAAAGATTACATTCAATCCCAAAGATGAAGAATTAGCTACCCATGGTAGCCATTACAACCTAATGAAAGGAAGATTGCAAGAGAAGAAGAAAATCTTGATTCTAGCCGTCCGCCTCCATCCTCTAGGTCTTGATGCCTCCCAAAACCCTAAAAATCTCCTTTTAAACTTGGTTTTGGGCTTATGTTAAGTGACTTTTCTCTTGGGCTTGTTTCTATTTTAAACTTTTTATTTCTTTTCTTCATGAATCTTCCAATCTATCATTCTCTTCATTCTTTTATACGTGAAATTTCACAATAATTGAGATTAAATGATTTCCTTTAACTCAGGACTAAAAACATAAATTTAAATCTAAAAAATCTAAAATTGGGAGTAATTACTATTTTAAATAACATTTAAACCCACAAGTACTCAATATTTCTCATGTATAAAAATACTCAAAATTGATACTTATCAATTATGGAGACTAACATATTCTCATGTCATTAAAGATGTTGTTAGCAAAAATTCAAGTTATTAATAAATAAGTTCACCTACTCTTTCCAACATTATCCATGTATGTATTCTATACTTATTCCAAATTTTAAATTTTAAAAAATCACCGTAATTTTACTAACAACTTATTTTTGACTTTAATATAACTTTATTAATTGACTTTACTATTTTAAAATTATCTACTACAATATAATATTAGTATTATTTATTTTTTAATAATAACAATAATAGTATTTAATTTTAATTTTCTTCATTCTCACTAAAAAATAACATTTTTAACTATTTATTTTATATTTCTTTTCCAAATATTATTTCTTTCTTTCATATATATATTTTCTATTTTTTTAAGCACGATAAATATTGTGTTTCATTTTTTGTTATTACATATTTTTTTAATAAACTTAAAAAACAAAATTTAATTATAATTACAATATTATAAATTATTATAATTTTTTTCCAATCTTTTTTAATATAAAATACAGTTATAAATTTATTGTAATTTATTATATAAATACAAAAAAATAAAATAATTTATTATTTATTTTCTTATTATAATTAATTGCTTAAAATATCTGTAAATAGATTTTTTTTTCTCTGTATGTTTTTTGTCTCAATTTTTTTCGTATAAATTTAATGAAATTAAATGTTTTTTCTCTTACATACTTTTTTTTATTTACCTTCCTCTCTCACATAGATTAAAAATAAACTCCCAAATTTTAATTTTATTTTTAATAAAATTTTTACTTAAAACAAAATTCTTCTAATTTTATCCATTTTTAAATCTATAAATGATACTACCTATATTTTTATTTAACATTTCCAACTTTATATTCCAAAATCATTTCAAATTTTTAATTTACCATCATTAATAAACATCCACAAAATTTAATATTTTTTTATCTTTAAATCAAATTACATTTAGCTTAGATAGTTTAATTCTTTTTTCTCTCAAAAAATACTTTTTATTAAATCTTTCAAAACATCTATAAATAAACTTTTTCATATAAATTAAAAATAAATAATAAATCCTTTCAATTTTTAATTGTATTTTCCTTCATGTTTTTACTAAAATTTTTTTTACCTATTTTTAAATCTATAAATTACACTGCCTAATTTTTTTAAACATTTTCAACTTCATTTCAAATTTTTAATTTATCAATAAGAATAACCATTAATAAAATTTTAATATTTTATTATCTTTAAATTAAATTAAATATTTAGATTATCTCACAACTAATTTTAAATTTATTCTCACAATTTTTAATTAATTTTTTTAAAACATTATTTATATAGTCAAAATTTGATTTTTACAAAATTAATTTCTCATATTCTACAATAAATATTTATAATATTTTTATATATTTTCAGATTTTTCAAATAAAAAAGTCACACAAATTAAAAAAATTTATACTTTAAAATAAAAAATATAAAACTTAAAGAAAAAACTCTTCCAGAATTTGGTTCCCAGTTGCCCAAATTCCCAAATTTTAATTGTGTATAATAAACTTTAAAATTGCAATATGAATTAAGAATTATGTTTCCTGATAATAGAATTTTAGCTATGTACAATAAATAATGTTAATTTGAAAAATAAAATTAAATAAGTGTTATTTGAAGGATAATTTTTTAAAACAGTATTATTTAGATAAAAAAATTTCATTAAATCACATACAATATTCATCTAAGCCAAAAATGTCACATCAATATCATATCTCATTACATCTATATCAAAGAGACTACATTGAGTTTTTTTAACTAAATTGAGGATTGAATTGAAATAAAAAAAAAATAAGCGAGGGACTACATTAAATAAATCTAATAAATAACATCAAAACTTCTATTAAATTTGTCAAACAATTTTCTTATTTTTTAACTAAATTTAAATTTTTCTTTTTTAAAAACAAAATTGTGAGAACTAAAATCCTCGTTACATATTTGCGTATATACATGAATTGATTATCCATACGTTAACAAAATAATATAACAAAAAAATGTCCCAAACAAAATTTTATGGAAAGGCAATTTCAAATCTTTCATAAATTTAACACATTACGTATCAAACGTGTCTTTCATTCCATAAAATTCATAAATCCTAATGCATTATCATTTCAAATGGCCTTAATTATATAAGTTGAAACCACAATGCAATTTTCATACTTCCATTATACATATAGGAGCAAATGTGAACAAGAGTGAAAGCTTACAAGATGTGATTGCAACATGCAAGCAAGCTACTACTGAACCTAAGCCTACCACTACAACTTTCTAGACCATCACAACCTATGCACAGTATGCAGTGGTTGTTGCAGAGAAGCAAACTCTTTTCGATCATGATGAATGTTACTGTGTCTTTAATCTGATAAACAGAAATACATTCTAAACAAATCATTTAATATGTTTAAGACCAGTTTAATGTAGTTATATTCGATCTAATAACTTAATCCAGCCAACCTTAAATCCGCAATCTGATTAAATCAATCTAACCACGTAAACAAATGGTATTAAATCACACAACGATTAATTAAAGAGGACTCACAGTGTACAATTAAACTCAAGAAAAATTCCAAATCACTCCTAGAATTGTGCAACTAGCACACTGCAACGTTAAGTTCATCCTGGTGGATCTATATTCACCATTGTTCTCAGTCATGCAAATTAAATGTTAAATTATCCATGTACCGGTGAACACAATCACATGGTCAAATTATGCAGATTGGCGAAACAGTGTCACATTCTTGCTTTCTTGTAGGTAACTCATGCATAAGGCATTGAGGATGGTCATTTTTTGTATTAATATTGCAATATTAATATCATTTATTCCATCAATTAATAAACTTGGTATTAGCAAAATAAAAAAGCTGAAGCATCTTGGCAATGAGGAGTAGAGTAGCACGCTGGTGCTGTCTGCATCTGAAACAATACGGAGGAGATCACTTGGTGGGGTCCACATGACGGGAATCTGCAGAACAAGTAACAGAATGAGACCCCTTTTGGTCATTTGGCACACTCACACCATTCCATATATGGCATCTGCTCAGTGCACTTGAAAAAGCCTTAACAATCTGTGTAACCTCAAAACCACCAAGAGAATTACACGCCCCACACAACCACTCTTAATAGAAAAACTTCTATCACTATAAAGCTTTGTTCAACTTTTAAAGATTAAAAATCAGTACTTTATTCACAGGATAGGGTGCCCTTTTGTTTTACAAGCTATATTAATTCCTATTCGTATGATCACTTCCTTTTCTTTATAGAGGCAAAGATCAAGCACTGTGTGGTCCAAACATGTACGAAGAAAGTAGTTGCTTTGATCCCAATGGGATGGTGGCAGAAGACTGTTTCTCCCAGATGGTTCCAAAATCAGAGGCAGTTATGTCTGTGACTAGCATACAGCCCCACAATACCACCTTTGGGATGGAAAACTTAGCCTACACATATTCCAGTGGAGAAGATGCTTCAGCTGCTGCTATGGAAATCATTGCACAGCCCCAACAAAACTCATACAATCAAGTCAATAACTTGAACCCCCAGTTTGTGCAAGTGGTGAACAACCATGGTTCATGTGAGGAGCTTTATTCTTTCCCCCCTCAGTCCTCCACACTTGAGAAGGGTCACCATGATCACCAATTTCCTTACTCCACACCAACACCAGATCTCCTCAACCTTCTCCACTTGCCAATGACCTTTGAAAACCAAAGCAGCAATCTTCCAAAACCCTCTGGCCCTATGGGAACAGCAGACAGCACAAACGTCTCCTCTGTTTCCTATGACCCTTTCTTGCATCTCAACCTGCGAGCGCCACCCCCAGCTCTTAGAAATGATTTTGCCTTTGGAGGAGGGGGTGCCATAGAAGGCAGTGGAATTGCCTACCAAGATTTTGGAAATGGGGTGGTGGAGTTCACTCAAGATGTCGGGAAAAAGAGAGGGGGGAAAAGGACCAAGCAGTTTACCAGTACTACTACTGAGAGACAAAGGAGAGTGGATTTGAGTAGTAAATTTGATGCTTTGAAAGAACTCATCCCAAACCCCTCCAAGGTAACATTTTGAGTAAATTATACTCTTGAGATTCTGTCAATTATACACATTTTTTTCTACTTTTTCTATTTCACAGTAACTCTACAATTGTTTAAACAAAACATGTGTCTTTTTTCTAAGAAAGGTTGTTTTAAATGTTAAAAAAACTGTAAACTTTGAAAATAAAAATCTTATTTTTAAACCCCACATTGGGTAAAGTTAATGTTTTTTGATATAAAGAAAGTATAATTATTTTGATCTCTTTTTTGTTTTGCTTTTGGAAACCAAACCAAAGAGTGATAGAGCATCTGTGGTGGGAGATGCTATTAACTATATCAGAGAGCTTAAGAGGACAGTGGACGAACTAAAACTATTGGTGGAGAAGAAAAGGCACGAGAAACAAAGGGTAGTGGTGATGCTGAGGCACAAGGTTGAAACTGAAGGGCAAGATGACTCGAATCTCGACCCAGATGATGGCTCGTACAATGAAAGCTTAAGAAGTTCTTGGATACAAAGGAAATCCAAAGACACCGAGGTTGATGTGCGCATTGTTGACAACGAGGTAACAATCAGGCTTGTTCAAAGGAAGAAGATGGATTGCTTGGTGCATGTCTCACAGGTTCTTGATCAACTCAACCTCGATCTCCAACATGTTGCTGGTGGCCACATTGGCGATTTCTGCAGCTATCTCTTCAATACCAAGGTTTGTCTCAAATGACTATTGATTATACATGTGTGTGTTTTAGTGTTAAAAAAGTATATATGATTGTTTTTGTGGTGGTGCAGATGTGTGATGATTCTTGTGTTTATGCAAGTGCTATAGCCAACAAGCTCATTCATGTCATGGACACAAGTTTGGCAGCAGGGTCACTCAATTGATTACCATTGCCATGATTCAGGACCAATAATCAGTGTTCTGTTTCTTAACATAGTTACTTATTTTTGGTCTTTTTATTTAATTGTTCTATTTTTTGCACTCTATCTATGTTTAGTATATATTTCACCTACGCATACATTCGTATAGATGGAAATTGGAACTATATATTGGTTTGAATGATGTTATATTCTACTGTTAAAAATATCTCAGAAATAATATAAATATTTTGTGGAAATTAAGATTGAATGTGTACAGTTTTCTTCTTTTTTTTTTTTGGAAAAAAAGAGACCTATTCTTTTATGTGGGGTGATTTTTAAAATGAGTGTAAGTATGTTTTTAGTTTGAAAATTTTGGAATGAATCCATAATTGAATTAAAATCATTATTTTAATTTTTTAAATTTGAAAAAAAAAACTATGAATGCTAAATTTGATAAATTAAATATAATTTTGTCCCTCAAATTAAATATTTAGGAATTACAGTATTTTTTTAATTTGAAATATTAAAATCGTATTTTCTTAAAAAAATTGATGGACCAAAATTTGATTAATAGTAAATTTTATGAACTTAAGACTTTTTTTTTTTTAACTTGGAATGCCTTTTTTTAAAAGTATTGTTGCTTAAGCTTAATTAATTTCACTTTAAATTCGAATTGAATTTTATTTTTACAATCTTTATCTACAATATTATTCAATTAACAAACATGGATATTATTATTCTTAATTGAACAGTTTATATTAAATTTTCAAAGTTTTCATTTATTTAATTTATTTTTAATTAATAAAATAAATATTATATTTTTTAAAAATAATTTTTCAAATTCTATATTTCATTATTCAAATTTCTAACCACTCAGTCAGTGTACGTAAAACTTGTTTGTTCTATTTAATTAAGAAAGTTAACAAAAGAATTCTCTAAACTTTAGAATAAATCATTTCATGAAAGATGGACTTAGGTCGGGAAGTATATTTGTATACAATGCAATGAAAAATATAAAACACAAAACTCAAAATAATCAAAATAAAAATAAGAAAGCTAAAGATTCAGAATTAAAAAAAGGGTTTAATTATGTTTTAATCCTAAATTTTGTGTTAAATTCAATTTTAACCTCTTAAATTAAGAAAATCATTTTAGCTCTTAAATTTGAAAAGAAAAATGGTTTTAGTTCCGTAAAACTTACGGATTAAGCACTAAATATACTTTTGAAAAATCACTCTAATTATTCAAATTAAGTGTTGATCTTGAAAACTAAAACTGCATTTATTAAAATTTGAGGAACCAAAATTGATTTTATTCCAAACTTCAAAGATTAAACGCATTGTTAATTTTAAACATTTTTTTCTAAACAAATTTTATAAAATTTTGCTGGTATGATCTAAAGTTATTATAAATTCACCGCAAATTCTAAATAAAGATTTTATATAAGTTCATTGTATATAGTTTGGAAAGATCTAAATATATTTTTTTGTATGTCTTTGTTTTCTTTCATGTTAAACATCTCAGAATAAGTTTAATTTGTTTCATTATATCTTAATGAAACTCTAAAACATTAATATCTCATTTATTTGACATTCTTAAAGTTATGCACCTTCTTGAACTACTCTTTTGTAATGTAGAAATGGATTTTCTGACTATAAATTTGAATCCTTATATTTGTTTTATATATATATATATATGTGGCATTTTGT
>Ga0209489_100990_pt1 | contig 57283 bp, 23 predicted proteins | sample SiratrowhiteBW_FD_187527 | JGI IMG/M metagenome (GOLD analysis project Ga0209489, IMG submission 187527) | Root nodule microbial communities of legume samples collected from California, USA - Siratro white BW (SPAdes) (version 2) | ecosystem: Host-associated > Plants > Roots > Nodule | place... | reverse complement strand
TATATATATATATATATATATTTATATTCATAAGCAATGCAATATTAATTAGCCTTTGGTGCTCTCGCATGTTTTCTAATTACAATGAATCAATATTAATGTAGTAAATTTAGAACTATATTTTTAAATTGTTTAACAGCAACTTAATGCTGGTTTATTCTTGTTCATAGCATAACTACCTCAGCTGTTCAAATTGCTAAGAGGAAGTAGAAGGCTAATTCCACTGGCAAGGCAATGAACATTCCTAACAAGATCCTGCAATGAAAAACAATAACAAAGACATTAGATGTCCACTTTTTTAAATAAAAAATAAAGGAAGTGAAAAAAAGAAGAAGAAATGTCACTATTAACTAACTTTTTATTTTGACATGTTAACTTTTTATAGTTAATATTTCTTTAGAATGTAAAATTAATCTTTTTTACCAAATAATTGAATTTATAAAAATTTATGCAAATATTAATTAGTACTATACTACCTTATTTCATTTTGATATACGCTAAAATATAAATAAATGTCTATTACTAATTAATAACTTGCCGGAAAATGTTTTCAAATCAAGTGAAATTTATACATGAGAGAGATAAATATGAAAACGTCCTATAACTGAATTGCTTAAATTTGTATTTTACACAAACATATATTAAGTGGTATACTGGTAAAAGTTTGACACTTATATATATACATAGAAGGTATAAAATGTAATAACTTTTCCAAATGAAAATTATAACATTACATCATATTTGAATTATCAAAATAAATATACATTAAATGATTATATAACTAACAGCCATAAATTTCAATTTTAAAAATTCATATATATATATATATATATATATATATATATATATATATATAAGTTCAGATTTGTAATTTTCAAATCATTATATATATATATAAATTTATCTGAACAAACTTTTTGATAGACATTTTAAGAAAAAAAAATGAAAATAAACGTATACACGAATTAAAGTTAATTTTCAACCATTTAATATAGTCTTTACAAATAAATATATTTAATATATTAAGAGATATTTTAACACTTACGCTGTGCTTAAAACGGCAGGATGAACATTATATTCTTTGGCAAAAACAAAAGGAACAATTCCTTGAGGTAGAGCTGCCTGCCACATGCAAGATCATAATCATGCAAACTATTTACTTTTAAACAACCTGAAAAGTAGAAAAAAATAAAAATAAAAGGAAAAATCACCTGAACAATTGCCACTTTAAACAGTGTGCATCTTAATCCTATCAGAAGAGAAGCCACTGTCATCAAACCAGGTCCAACCACAACTTTCAGTCCTATTGCCACCATTGTCATCCTTGGCCCACATGCTATGATGCTGGACTGTGATGCCATGAACAGACCTGATACCAATCTCATCAACAAATATAAAAAATTATACCCTTTAATTTAAATGCAATTTTAGAATTGCACTTTGGATTGTGTCAGTTATTTTCTAAACCCTCATTAAGAAACAAGTGCATTGGGTGCTCAAATTAGTACTTCATAACAAGAAACCATGGACTTTTGCTTTTACTTACCTAAGCTGAACATGGCCATGCCAAGACCTCCATTGGACAATATTTCTATTGACTGATTAACAACTTCAGGCATGTGCAATCCCCACCTGCATGCACAAATTGTCACCTTAATTATATATAATGAGGAAATTAAATACAATGATCTTGATCTGAGTTGAATGCTATGAACAGACATGTTATAATTACCTGAAATGTATGCTTGACCAAATAAAACCTATTAAAGTTGCATATGTATTAGGATTTTTCATTAGCTTCTTTCCCACTTTGGCAAGAATGGGCAAGACCTTCAGCTTCCTTTTTCTTCTAGGGTCTGCATCTTCTTCTCCTTTTGATTGTACCTCACGATCAGTGTCTGTTTCTCCTTAAGGACATTTAAACAAAATACAAAAATTACACCATTTTCATTTCTGGTTCAGTTTTATGCAAATATTTGTACTTCGATTTCACATCACATGGCATATGCTATTTTGAAGCGCAATCAACATGATATGACATATGTGTTAGTTTGATTTATAAGTTGCTCTAGTGGGACATAATTTCCTAACACAATTATTGTATTTAAATATTCAAATGGCACAAGAAAAGAGAGAGAAATATATTCACGATAGAATATTAAAATAAATAATAAGCATTAATGAAATATTTGAAAATAATATAGCATTCAAATATTGTTACTCTTATTAACTAAGCAATATATTATCTATCTAGCTATGTATATATAGTGTTATTATAAAGAGAAAGTAATGAAGAATGAATCTAGATCAAAATGAGGGATGCTATTGAATTTATGTTTTGCTGATTAAGGTAATCACTATTTGTTTCACGTATATTAATCACTGTAAATCTCATTACTTACAATGAAAATTATCCTAATATAAACACCTACCAGCCGAGCCTTGTGATGGTGGTGCAGCTGCAGCGGGCCTGGTGTTGACAGCATCAAGTTCATAAAGAAACAACAAGAAATTGTACCAGATCATGCTCTGCAAGAAAATAATCTGTGCCAGGAGAACAACTGCTTCATCCTTATACATAGCTTTCATCAGAGGGATTCCAAGAATCAAAGTGTTGGGGAGTGTTGTTAATGACAAACCCGTTACGATCCACTTTAAACCTCCTCGGCCACTGATCTTAGTGATTGCTATTAGGACTAGAAATGCAAGCACTTTCTGAACAAAATCGGCATATACGAGTTTGAGACTCATTTTATAGATGTTGTTAGAGGAAATGGTTTGAAATGACAAAAGGGGGATGGAGAACTTGGCCACAAATTTGTTTATGCCTGAACATTGATCTGGTGTGAAGATCTTCCACCATTTCACAGAAACGTAGGCCAGTATCATGGTCACATATAGTGGAACTGTGGTTGCCACCACATGATAGGCATCTGCTAGGGAAATCATGATGGATAGTGTAGGAAGATTTAGGATCCTACACCTTATTAAGCTGCCTTACGTGCTTTTTAGGCTATTTTGTCCATGAATATTGGCTTAAGAAACTTCTTCGGAGGCTTTCTTCTACACAAAAAGAGACTTAAGGTTATAAGATTATATTTTCATTTCAACAATAATTTAAACATTTATATGATAATATCAGTGATTGAAAAATAATATCAACATTCAAATCTGACAAGGAATTACATCTATGTTTCTTTATCTAAAATGAAAAGCTTGTACCTGAAATGGGATTGGATTGCTAATTTTAGCAGCTTCTTTTTTCTTCCCCTTTTCCCGAAAATGAACCTTAGCGTAATAGTAAGGTTGCTGCTTTATGAACTCTAAGTCACAACAGTTAAGTATTGAAAACACCATGTTTACTTTGAGTAAGACAGCATATAATTATGATCTTAGGTGTGTCTGTTGGATCATTCTTTCTTGTTTTTTCTTCTTTTGCTAAGCTGGGTTATCATCTATTTGGAGTTCCCAACTTCGTTTTTTCTTCTTTTAAACTGTTACACTGCATGTCTGTGGTGCCTCATATCATGAATCTGATGGTTTTTTTTGGGTGTAGATATCATGATTTCACAAATTATGGTCAGAAAAAAGAGCTAAATGATCAATAAAGTGAGGGTATTTGAGTCCACTTGAAATATATAAAAATTAGATTCCAATTTTCTTCTTGGCATAGTCTTTCGGTTCATAGGTTCTTTAACAAAGCAGACCTAGACAGTGTATGCTGACAAATGTGCAAATCACTATCAGAAGACAAAATCATGATATAGTTCAATTATTTTTTAATGTAAAAGAACATAAATTCCAATGCCCTATTTTTCGTTTCAGTTTGTGTTCAGCCTTTGTCTGTTATCCCTATGAACAATCTTCATTCTGAAACATGCAAAAATTAATCTTGGGTTTACACTACTGTCGTTATGTAACCCAAAAATTAGCTTAAAATTTCCTATATATTGATCTTGAGACTTCTTTTTTCTATAAAATATTTTTTTAAAACTTTTCAAAGCTAGGAAGGAAGAATAAAGAAGTTAATTGGAAGTTAAGTAACTAGGGACTGTTAAGAACTGTGTGAAGAAGAATACTTTCTAATTTTGGTCAAAAGTATTGCAGCAGGGAATTTACTTTCCAAAACGTGATTTTTTTGCCATAAAAAACCCATCATCTCTTTCTTCATGTTGTCTTTGTGAGAGAATATAAAACTCAATCCACCAAGGTCATTAAATTGTCTTTTCATGGAGGGACGATGCTAAACAGATATAGATTTGAAAGATTTCATACTAAATTCTAATGGATGGGTAGAAACATAAATATTTTTTTTACTAAAAGAAACATAAATCATTTGTTTCTTTATTGTCTATTAAAAGTGTATTTAAAATATTTAGTTCATTAAGAGTGTTTCATAACATGTATCCAATTCATATATTAGCTATTTTTTAATGAATGAATATTCACTCTATTTATTAAATTATATTATTGTTTTTACAAAATAATGCTCAACATTTATACATAAATACTTGATGCAATGAATGTTGGATGATTAATTATTCATGAATTTGTTTTATTATTTTTATAATTGGAAGAACTTTTTAGATTTTTGCATGGATCAATGAATTATGGTTAGCTATGGTTAATCAAAGTAACTGTGGCGAATTAACCTTCTCAAAATCCACTAAAATAGAAGTTGTGATTAAAAAAACTGTCTTCGTGGAGAGGATTTAAGCAGAAAAACATCTTTATTCCCCTGCGTTTAAAGAAGAGTAATATAAGTTAAAGTTTATATAATAAGAGAGAGGGGAATTTAAATTTTCTGATATTGATTATGTTGATATATCACTTTCATATTAGTAATTTCAGTCCTGAATAAGTCATTGTCAAATATACCTCTTATTTTGATGTGATTCCCACTAACAAGACCAAAGAGATATTTGTAAGAGACCAGAAAACTTATGTCCATACAAAGTTTCCGACAAAAAATGTTCCTTAGCATAATAGCTACACAATCCCCAAGTTGCAGGTCTGTTAATGCTGTCAAAGAAATTTGACATAATTAATATACCAAATAAATCTCAATACCCAATAAAGTAACAAAAAATTATTAAAACGATTTAATTAAAATAATATAACTTATAATACTAAAAGTATATTTTAAATTACTGGAGGTGAAAAGGCACAGACAACAATTTCTGCCTTCACACAATTAACTTTTAATGTAAAGTAGCAACCGAGTTTTACGGTATCCTGCATTTCACTTTCAATCTAGTAGATCTTACAACGGGCGGCTATTCCTGTTATACCCAACCATCAAATACCTTTTCTTATTTTATTTATAACATAAATATAAAATTTGTGTCATATTTTTATCTTTAGGTATTGGAAAAAGATAATAAAATGGACTAATCCACGTAATACTTGGTATACCAAAATGGAGGAGATGGACTCACCAATTTTCTTTTTCTTTTAAACTTTTTTATTCTAAAAATATGTTTAATTATGTAAATATTTTTCAAATATTTAATTAATTAACGTTTCACACTAAATAAATTAAAAAAATTATTTATAATAAATTATTCTATTATAATTATTAATAATTAAAATTTATTTTATAAGTGTCAATGATTTAATTTATAATATTTGTATCTTTAAAAAATATAATAATAAATTAATCTTTTAAATTGTCTATTTTATTTATTTTTTAATTTAAAACTGACAGACTAGATAGTCGGGTGAACTTCCTTTCACACTCTAATAACGGTATACTTGTACTTATTTATTAAATATATTTTTACAAAAATAAAAATTATAATAAAGAAAACATTATTTTGAATTTAATACCAAAATTAATAAAGTATCAAATAAATTAAAAATATTTAATAATTTAAAAATAAATAACATTAAAAAGTAGGAGATTCCCATGGTGATACCCTTTACATTGATAAATTTATTTGTCATTATCTTATAATCTATCTCTTTTCTTTCTTACATAAGATTTAAATAAATAAATAAATATATATATATATAAAGAGTACTTCATCTACTCCAATCCATTTATACCTATTTAAATATTACAAATTGAAATGTGTAGGAGTATATATATTTGAGACGCATTGAATCATCATTAAAGTACTCATGAAGGATATTCCTAGAAAGGTTAAAGCTACGCTTTTTTTACAATATTTACAAAAATGAGTGTATTTCTATTGTACCATCACTACAATTAGACCTACATTTTCTTTATAATGTCCCATACATGCTTAAAATCATACAAATTTACTTAGTCACATGTGTGTGCAACGGGCTGAGTTGCATTTGCCTCTATGGTGCATTTGCCTCTACTCTTCTTCCTCCTTTCTCTCCAAAAGTGAAGTGTTAATATATGACCAACTTGTATTGTCTTCTCAGATATTTGTGTTACTGCATTGCGAGAGATCCTAGACAGAATGAAATACTCTGCCTCTTTTCATTAGATATAGAAGATACAGACCCAAAATTACTTTACAGAATTCATGAGAAACCTACACCTTCACCATGAGCACTTGGATGCAAAAACAACATAGAGCATAGTAGGTGCACAACACATTATGGTGGCACAACACATAAAATGATAACCGCACATATAAAGTGACTTATTATTACACCTGCACTGCTAACAAATTATGGGGTCCAGAAGATATAGATCAAAAATATACCCCCTGCACCTGGAGGGCCCTATTTCTGATCAGGTTCATGAAATACAGATTGGCAGAGGAATTATCTCTATTAGTTTCATACAAATGTTTAAGTTTGTTTGATTCTATGAGTAAAACCATTCTTATATTTAGGCATTTTGATCCATTACTTGACACATTTTTGGCTCAAGTTCATTCTGTATTTTGGTGTCCACAGATCCTGAATCTTCCACAAAGTTATATGATTACTTTTATAAGCTTGTAATGCTTATTTTTGGACAAAGAAACCGGTCATAGTAAGAAAAGATTGTTTTTTGAATTTTGTTTCTAATCCTTATACAATAAACATGACTTATCTATCATTATATAAAGTTTTAAATTTCTGCTTATTTTAATTATTTCATGATGAAATTTATTAAGAAAAACACATACTTTCATCTCACATTTGATACTGCTAAACTCGAATATGACATTATATTGTTTAAGTGTGGTATGATAGCGGTCCGATAACGAATGATTCAACAACTATATCAAGAAGTAGAATTTAAACCTAACTCAACTTTACAAAATCGACCTATAAAAAAGATTTGTATTTATTTATAAACTTTTAAAGTATCTTATTTTAAGTAAATGCGAGATTTTCAACAAAATTAAATAAAAATGATTAAAAAGCCGCGCGTATTGCTATATGCACGAAGGAAGAAGCATGGAGTAGAATGATTGGCACGCATATAAATATCGTCACTCTAAAGCCTCTCTGTGTTCTGATGTTTGAAGGAAGGAATGTTTATTTTATATAAATGTAAATTCCTTGTAGGTGTTAATAAACTTCAGCTCTTCTTTCTGCTAAAGTAAAAGTTAGCTAGTTTTAACTTAATAATAAACATTCGTTGGTGCAGCAGTGGAAGCTTTTGACCAACCCTACCACTTACATTGTTAATGTTAAAATTAGTTTTTTTTTTCGGAACTATGTATTAACTATATACATATAGCCATTGTCCATTCTTTAAATAAAGCCCTTTTTCTCGGTGATGCTGTCCTATAAAGATCTGCATTCACTTGGGATTTCTCAACAATGGCCATATTCATAATTAGGTTTCCTTTTATGATCAGAATATGTTAAATTTCATTGTAATTAATTTCATACCGTGTGGAAAAGATACGGCTTACTAATTTTATTGTGAATTTTATCTTCTTAATATCATGTATTTTTTTTTTATTTTAGAAAAAAGCTAAGTTAAAAATCAATAAAATAGGTAGTACATTTTATTCTTTATTCTTTATTGATATTCTTATTTTTTATTCTAAAATAATTAAAAAATATGACTACTGAATCAGCAATCAACAATCAAGAAAATGGTTGCAAAGGCAAATCGCTTTCTTTAAAAATAGAAAATTAACCACTAACTTATCTAGCAAATGTGTTATGTATATTACTATGGATTTTGTTACAGTTTAGTAACTGAATTAACCACTGTAGTTATAGCGACTAAATACAGCACGTGTTAGAGTTTCTATTTTTCTTATTCACACGTATGGGCAAAAATAATTTTAGACCTATTTTAAGAAATATGTTAGATCTAGATTTTTGAAAATGTATTTACTTAAAATGGTAAGAGATTTAGATCGTTCAAGTTTAATTATATGATCTATTTAAATAAATATAAATAGTAATTTTTATTAGTATTATTAAACAATTTTTTACAATGTTTTAAATTCTATATTTTTTTTGTCTTTTAACATAAAATTTACAAGAACATTAATAGACAATGGTGTATATTAATTAAGAATTTCGTTTTTAAAATTCTTAAATATTTTTACTACTAACTTTGTTTTTAAAGTAACTTTTTCTTTTTTTAAAAAAAAGTAGGCCAATCCTACATTTCCTACCAATGTTTTAACTTGAAGATGTATTGAGAGGAAATTGAAAAGAGTGGATTTGAAGTAAAATTATTATTGATATTATTCTTTTTAAACCATATTATATAATTAATTATATTTATTTTATTATAATATTAGTATAAAATAATAATAAATTAATAGTAGAAAAAAAGTATGAAAAAGATTAGTTTCTTTCCAAATCAAGGGTTCAATGCGAAGAAAGAGCACAACAAAACTTTTTCCTTGTTTTTCGTTTTTTATTCATCCAATGGAGTTTTCCTGACATTTCCTTGCATTGCATCTTTCTTTGCAAATCCATTAACAGACAATTAGCCGAATATGACGCTGATAAATAGTAACGGTTAAGACCAATGTAAGGTTAATTATACAGAACCAATTTCACCCATGCTTATTCAACTGGACAAGATAGAAGCAAGGAAACAAGGATGAGAAGGTGTAGGCTAAGTGAACGGATTAACAGTCATTTCCTTTTCAAGAATGAAATAGAAAATAGCACCACAGATAGAAGGGGTTCCCACTTTTTATGCTCCTAATTTTAGAACTGAACCTTTCAATCTTCAAGGAATGGCATCATTATTTAAGCCTGCACATTTTGCTTCTCTCAATAGCTCAATTGAGCACAATGCTGTGCACCTAAATTGTTTGCTTCTAATTGGTATTGGCAAGGCTCAAATATACCCATTGGTCCTTGCCTTGTAAACCAAGAACAAAAAAAAAAAATAATTAGATTCTCAAGAAAAACAAAAAAACAAAAAACTCCAAACAGAAAAGAAAAGAAAATCGAAAGGCATTGGGAAACATAATGGCAGGAAGTTCAAGCAAGGTTACCTTTATCTTGGTGGCTTTTGCCATTACTATTCCATGCCTTGAGGCTGGCATTGCTGAGTTCGACGACTATCTCAGAGCAAAAGCTCTTGGGGCCCGTGAAGTTGCCGTCCAATCCTACGTGCCTGACCCTGTAAACGTTACTCACGATCTTAATTTACATGTTCACGCGTAAGTACACTTTCATTATCATTTATTATAATTATTATGAAACAAATTCATTATAATTCATATATACATATATCTTACATATTTATAAGATATATGTGTTGATTTGCATGAACATTTTGATGCAGGGCTTTGGGGGAGGCGTTAAAGGAGGAATCAAACAACACAAGGAGGGAACTGAAGCAGAAATATGGTGGACCATGCTTGGCCCTGAACCCTATCGATCGTTGTTGGAGGTGCAAGAAAAACTGGGCCAAGAACCGTTTCAAGTTAGCAAATTGCGCCAAGGGTTTTGGAAGAAGGGCCGTGGGAGGACTCGGAGGCAAAATCTACGTCGTCACTGATCCCTCTGACGATGAGCCCATTGACCCTAAACCCGGAACCCTACGGTTCGGTGTTACCCAAAGGGATCCTCTGTGGATCACATTTGCAAGAAGCATGATCATCAAGTTGAACTACGAGCTGTTGATTTCGTCTGACAAAACCATCGACGGTCGCGGGGCGAATGTGGTGATCCAGGGTGGTTCAGGCCTCACCATGCAGTTCGTGAACAACGTTATTATCCATGGGCTTAAGATACAGAAGATCAAGTCCGTGCCAGGTGGCATGATTAGGGATTCTTGGAACCATGTCGGAATGAGAACCGTGGCTGATGGGGATGCCATCTCCATTTTTGGCTCTTCAAACATTTGGGTCGATCATATCTCACTCTCTGATTGCGAGGATGGTCTTGTCGACATTATCCAGGGTTCCACTGGCATCACCGTCTCAAATTGCCACATGACCAAACACAACGATGTAATTGCTTTCTCTCTTTCATTCTCTACCTTTTTTCATTATTGTTTCCTTTTTTCATTCTCCAAATCAACATTTAATCTTAGTAATCTTCTTAATATATAATATACTTTCAAAGATTCCTTTGTGTGTGTGAACATAGATTAATACGGTGCAATGTGTTGCAGGTGATGTTATTTGGAGCGAGCGACACTTTCCCCGGGGATAAGATAATGCAGGTGACAGTGGCGTTCAACCATTTCGGGCAGGGTCTGATTCAGAGAATGCCCAGATGCAGATGGGGCTTCTTCCACGTGTTGAACAACGATTACACTCACTGGCTGATGTATGCAATTGGTGGCAGTTCACAGCCAACGATTCTGAGCCAAGGAAACCGCTTCATTGCACCAAACAACGACGCTGCGAAGGAAGTGACGCACAGGGACTATGCAGAACCTTCTGTGTGGTCCAAGTGGCAATGGAGATCAGAGAACGATGTGTTCATGAATGGGGCTACCTTTACTCAGTCAGGGGAACCTCTTGGGAAGCTTCCCTTCAACAAAGGGTTCCTCATGAAACCTAGACATGGCTCACAGGCTAACAGGCTAACACGCTTTGCTGGTTCCCTCAATTGCAGGGAGGGAAGCCCTTGCTAGATTAGTGGATTAAAATCCATGGCTTTTTTCTTTTCCTTCTTCATTTGCCATGCTTAATTAAGATTAAGCAAACAACAACAAAGCAATAATAAATAGGAAATCCTCTAGGGTCTACTGTGAGCAGTAGCACTTCTGCTTTAGACAGACAGCAGTTTTTTTGTTTTAGAGCAGTTTATTAGAGGATGTCTTTGACAATGTTTTTTTTTATCACCAAATTTCATTTATATAAATATGAATATTTACAAAAATTCATGAAGTTTGATTTACATTTACATATTAAACCTCCTAATTGAACAAAGGGAATGCTTTGCAGTCTTTGACAACGTTATTGGAATGGTTTTTTTTTTTTTTTTTGTTACTTTTGGGGAGAGAGTGAGGAAAGGGAGGTTGCTGCATGCATGGTTTAGGGTGAGGAAAAGGTTGGCAAAGATCCCAATCATTTGGAAAACATTTTTCTTTCTGTTAACTCATTGATTGGTTCACTCGATATACTTTACCTTCAATTCCTTAAATCACTCTCTTTATTTGCTAACTTATGTTAGAATAATATGGAATATTGACCACTGAATTAATTATTGGATTATTCTACATAAACAAAGTATATATAAAGTCAACGCCATCATTTTCTTAATTCTAAAACCTTGACGCATGCTAATTAATTACCCTTATACAGAAATCTTCAAAGTTTTTCTATTTATTACCTAACCAAGCCTTTCAACTTTAGTTTAAAAAAACACCTGCCTTCACATTATGCAAGCTGTACTAAAACCTGTCCTGATTCATGCTAATCCTAATTTGTTTATTTGTTATGCACCGATTTTTAAAACTTGTCGTAATCCAAAGTATTAATCTAACCTAAATACTCCCTTACAAGGCATGTTTCAGACAAGGACTATGGATAAATAGACCTATAAGTCTAAATAGATATTTAAAATTAATAATCAATAATTATATTTTATTGTTATTATTATTTATGTGTAAATTTTATTCATATATAATATAATGTAAGATATGTATGCAAACAGGCTATTCCATTGGACTTAGTATAGTCTTTTTAAAGCTTAAAATGTGAACTTTTGACATAAATAAGCTTTTTTAGAAAGAATATATATAATTACATCCAAAATTTTTAAATAAATAGGCCAAGTCTTATGTTGACCTAACTCTTTGGTTCATTTTCACCGATAGTTAGAAACATTAACCATAATATCGTTGTTCCTTCAAGTACCTTTAGAGACTTTCTGAATATATAATTATTTTAGTTTCTAAAAGTGTAAATATTGCTACATTAGTTTATGAAACTTGGAGAATTCCTATTTTCTTTTGAAAGTGCAATCTATCTATCATATTAGTATAAAATAAATAAAAAAATTGACTTAAGAGATAAAATATTAACAAATCTTTTGAACTTTTCTTTAGTTTTTAAGACTCATTCCACTTTTACTGAAACTTCACTTGATTATAGGTTCAATATTTATTTACCAAACATAATCCGTGTATCCCCATAAAGTATTCTGATTGTGTCATTCTATTGCAAGCAAACATAGAATTTCAGGTTTCAGCAATCTTATAAACTTGGAAAACCATTATTTTCAGTCACATTTCTTAAAATATCTCAACTAGCTTGTACGTGAGGAAGATAACATCATTGCTAATCAATTTCATCAAACGACATGTTAAATCTTAAAGTAATCATGCGAAAGCCAATTGAACATTAAAACCACAAAAATAGAGATTTTCCACGAAACCCTTTTAATTTTAGGATGACAATGACATATTGTCACATCCAGGATATGGCTTAAACAATTATTCTCCATTCATAAACTAAAAACCACGTCTTGAAGTATGCGTTGAAAGGCAAATTTGCTTTTCTTACATAAGAAGTTAAACTAGTCTGTATCAGTAACCCAAATGCAATTAAAATACATATATAAAGATGCCAAGTTTTCAGCTCTTAACAACTACCATTTAAATATATATTGTCAGCATGTCTGTATATTAATAGTATAGTGATATTATTAATAAACTTAACAGTTAACAAATGATCGAACTTATTAAATTATAAATTACACATTATCAATAATAATACAAGAAATTTCGCACCAACCATACAAGTATTAAAATAATATACACAAAAAATATAATAATAACAATAAATAAATGACAGCCGAATATTTTATGAGCTTTCAGTCATTGGTAGCACCGTAAATTTTAGATAACGTGGTGTAAGCAAATTCTTTGCTGCCTCAAGAAAGATTCCAATTCGACAGTGATGAATCCAAGGGAAATACTAATGCACCAAAGCATAAACCTTTGTATATTCATATACTTTTCATGCTGTCTTTTTATTGTTAAATAGCAGTCCACCTTATATTAAGCTGTTTTGCTCACAACATATATAATTGAAGAAAAACATTCCTGATCTATGCTGTCAGCGACAAGTCAAACTTGTATTGTTTAATTATCTAATTGTTTGGCTTCCGTATACCTTCTACGTCTTTCCAGGACAAATTTTTCTTTTCCAGAAACATATCTGTGACATGTTTGAAAATCTCGAAAAAAGTATAAGATTACGTTTGAGACATAAAAGTTAGGACTCATAATCCAACATAATTAGTACACTGCAAAGTCACCCATTAATTACAAGCACTGACATTTCCTGGAATGTAATACATCATTAATAAATAATAATAAAAATATTTAAAAAGTATAAATAGTTAGACGTTTGTGTTTCCCTAATCTAATACCTACGATTTGAACAAAATTATATAAAACGGAAATGAGATATGCAAAGATGATGTGTAAAAGGTTGTAATAAGAGGAAAAATACCTTGAAGAGTAGAGTAAATTTTGACTGAGTCAAATAGTCGAGAAAAATATAAAATGGATTGGATAGCAAAAGAAGGCTTATTAGACCAAAGAAAACATTTAGTTGAGATGAGTATGCATACAAGGATAGGTAAACCACCTTTCAATCAAAAACCTTAAAACATTGAGTTTGTGGGTTTTTTTTTCTATATATTGTTTAACTTTCTCATTCTTACTTAATGTGGGACTTAGATTCACACTTGGACACCTAACACCATTTTCATCCATTCCCAATTTAAAAAGATTAGGCTTTGCCTGTATCAATACTTGTATTCGGTCAATGCGATAATTCCTCATCAAAATTGGGAATTAGAACAATACTCACGTCCGTGTGTTTATTTGTTATCTCTTACTGATATCACAATTATTGAACAAAACAAAAATCTTTCACCATCACAACACGGGTATGGTTTCTTTGTTAGAAACACTTATCACTAGGCTAAAAGCTATAACTGATAGTCAGAGTACAACTCTCTACTTGAAACCATAGCAGCCCAAACACTACATTTTGATTGTGACTTAGTCCAACTTGACCTAGATCACGTGACAATTGATACCATTTGCAATAATATCTCAAAAGTTGTTTTGTCAGGAACCAAACTATTCGATTGTGACTAGGTCTATTTGGCCTATTGATATAGACAATTATCCAACTTGTAACCATCTCTCTCTATACAATTGCTTATTAAAAATAAAACTTGTGACCTTGACTCGAATACTAATTATTGGATCGGGTATTTACCACTAGACCAAAAATTACAGTTGATAATCAGAGATATTCTTGCTGTGAGAGCTCAAATGTCACGATTCGATTGTTGACAAATGCAACAAATTTGTAAACCTAACCCTACTATTTGGTAAATCTGGTCAAACTAATGAAAAATATTAAGCAATTTAGGTTTGCGAAAGCTGAAAATATTAGTGAATGATTAACCAACAAGAGGGTTAATAATAAACTATATACAAATTTCACACTTAGTAACTTTTGGTAAGCGAGTCACACCATCAATGAAAATGTGGGCGTAAATATGAAATGACTTTGGAAGAGGAGTGTTTATTTATTATATAAAGGGGGTAGGGGTGGTTAGAATTCTCATGAAGCAAGTTCAAGACTCATGGACTTTGAGCTGGCAATAGGACAACACAAGCCCGACCTCTACTTTCCCCGTTATTATCGTCCTCCTTGTAATTTCAACTTTGTAGCTAACGATAAATACAAAAGCATAATAAGACCAAACTAAGCATGAAAATTATAAGAACAACGCCTAACTCTCACACACCTCATAAAGTTAAGCACAGTCGAGAAGGAAAAGGGTCTACCAAACAATTAGAACATCACAATATAAGAAATGGAAATGACGAAAGATAACATTATAGAGGTGAGCCTTGGGAAGAGCCAAATGTCAATGGCAGAAGGTGAGCTCCAAGCAACACGGTGTGTCAAGAGACGAAGAAGAGAGGTTGCTGCAGCAGTTAGCAGTGTTGATGATACCAACCACCAGCAGTTATCAAAACAACATGTTGGTGAAAATTCCACAAACAACACAACAAAGAGAAGCTCAAAATTTCGTGGTGTTAGCAGGTGATATAAGAAAGAACTTCCTTGTTCTATAGTTTCAAGCTAACAACTATGATCTTTGTGTCTAATTTGCTAATCCAAATTAACTGTAAACAGACATAGGTGGACTGGTCGGTATGAAGCTCACTTGTGGGACAAACTCTCTTGGAACATAACACAGAAGAAAAAAGGGAAGCAAGGTAACTGCTGCTCTATATATTTCTTACTTGTCCTCATTCACTTGCTTTTCCTTGCTAACATGCTAACATGTTTTTGATATCCATCCTTTTCATCTGAAACTTCAATGGAATTGGGATTGATTAACAGTTTACCTTGGTGAGTCATTTAATGATATTTTGGTTTAGTTATTATGTCAATCTAAGTATAAGTTGACAAGAATTTATCTTTCAAATATCATAGGGGCTTATGATGAGGAAGAATCAGCTGCCAGAGCATATGATTTAGCCGCACTTAAGTACTGGGGAACTTCAACTTTCACCAATTTTCCAGTAAGATGATAGTAATTACCTTTAACAGATTATATTTCATTTAGGCGCGAATGATTCATCTAATGCTTTTATGCTTTCAACAGATATCTGATTACGGGAAAGATATGGAAATAATGCAGACTATGACCAAAGAGGAGTATTTGGCCACTTTAAGGAGGTAAATACTTGTAATTTTGTAGCATTTAAGTTGCAGCAGATAAAGTTATATAGAATTTAATATTTCTTGACTGTGGTTATTTTGAAATTGATTTTACAGAAAGAGCAGTGGCTTTTCAAGAGGTGTGTCAAAGTATAGGGGTGTTGCAAGGTGGCTATTTCTGATCAATACGCACAAATGACTTTTGAATTGTTGCATGTGAAGATGATGAATCACTAATGAGTGGTGAATGTTTTGCAGGCACCACCACAATGGTAGATGGGAAGCAAGAATAGGAAGGGTTTTTGGAAACAAATATCTTTATCTTGGCACCTACGGTAAGTTGAATCTCCACATGCCATCATGGTCGAGTTCACAAACACACACAAACAAAAGACACAGTTAGGCTTCTTTCATTAGACTCTGAATAGCATATTTTGTTGACCAACATAGGCACCCAAGAGGAAGCTGCACGAGCTTATGACTTAGCAGCCATTGAGTACAGAGGGATTAATGCTGTGACAAACTTTGATTTGAGCACTTACATAAAATGGTTAAAGCCTGGAGGAGGAAGCACCCCAGAAGCAAAGCTTGAAGAACATGCAGTGCTTGAGAGTCAAAAGGTGGCATCCCCATCTAATTATGCTCTAACAGAAGGGTCAAAATCTTCAGCCATTCACAACAGTTTTTTCAGTCTAGATTCTCTGGTTTCCCCACTAGGGCAGGAAAATTTTGGAAATAAAAGCTATCCATTCTCAAACAGTAAGTCATCTTCTCCCACTGCACTTGGCCTTCTTCTCCGCTCCTCGTTGTTTAGAGAACTAGTGGAAAAAAATTCAAATGTATCTGGAGATGAAGCTGATGGGGAAGTTGGAAAGGGTGAACAGCCACAAATGGCTAGTGATGATGATCTGGGTGGAATCTTCTTTGATAGCATTGGTGATATCCCATTTGTCTGCGATCCCAGTAGATACAACTTGGAATTGCAAGAAAGAGACCTGCACTCAATATTTTGAACATAGATGGTCTAGATTTTGGTCTCAATTTGTCTTGATCTCAGTTACTTCCAATTTTGGACATGAGAATAATGATAACTTGTAAAAGAACAGGTTTGATAGAGGGAATATGTACATGGAAGCCATAGTTAACAAGATCCATAGCAAGAAGAAGTCCTCCCATGATGTGTTTCAAAAAGGTCTATGATTATGGTTTTGATTGTTAATATTATTGCATAAGGGCCAATTGTGTTGCTGCTGTACATTATGAAGGTCTATTGTAAATAATTATATTGCATTAGTACATGATTTTCATCATTTGTGTAAATACTCAAGCCACTTGTAACACTAAAAGGGAGTGAGAGTCTTATTCATGCTTAGTATCCAAGGATAAAGCTGAGAGAAAGCGTTATTCTGCATATTCGTGCTTTTTACATTGATTTGTATGTCTACTTAGTTAAACTCTTGCTATTACCTGTTGTTTTAAGCTGTGAATTATCGATGTATTTTGATGGTGATTTATAGCAAACATAGAGACGAAAATATTTTAATATCTTTAGTCTGTATATAGTTACATATTTTTGTTTAGGATGCCTAAAAATTTCACATACTTAGAAATTAAGAGTAAAAATAATTTATAAACACTTTCACCTCTTATCTTATTAATATAATAATTTTTTATTAAAATATCAAATTTTAAAACAGATAATATTTTAAATATAATAATAATTAATTTTCACCATATTTTTGTCTCAAAATAATTAGTATTATTCTGAATTTTTTTATAACTAGAAAATTTAATATTTTAATCAAAACAGTTTAGTTTAGTAGATTTTTACGAGAAAGAAACTAATTCGACCCAATAAAGAACTTAGAGTTAATAGACACTAAGTCACCTTTATAATCTTATAAAGCATTAGTCTTGAGAAAGGAAACGGAAAAAAAAAAAAAAAAAAGAGTATATGAGCAGAGAAAATAAAGAAGGGCAAAAACTTCCTGCACCCCATCTCTTCTGACTTGCACCCCATCTTTTTTTAAAATTTCAAAAATACCTTTCAGATAAAATTAAGTTCTAAAAAATACTTTCGGAAAATATATTTTAATTTTTTTTCTAAAATACAAATTTTATATTTTAAAAAATACCTTTTTAAAAATGTTTCAAAAAATTATTTTTCAGAATATAAATTTTATATTCTAAAAAAAATTTCCAAAATGTATTTTCGAAGAATATTTTCCGAAATATAAATTTATATTCCAAAAAATATTTTCTCAAGCGATTCAAACATAAGGAATATAAAACTCTCATATACTAAAGGAATAGAATTACCTGTATAAAAACTATAAATTTATCTAGATCAAAATTTTGATTGTATCTTAATGATGTGACGATATGATGGTAGAAAATATAAACTATCAATCTAGACTGTTAAAAAGAATGTAAACAGAGTTTAAGGTTTTGAGAAGTGGAATTTAATCTAAATGTGAATAAACGATATCTTCTAAAACTCAATCTGGATATTATAGTATTAATTAAAACTTGCACCCACTAGGACCTTATCTTAAAATTTACGTTCACTTATAAATTATCAAAAAAATCTTATCTCTAATTAATATGAAATTTTTAACAATTAATTAAAAATTTTAATTGAACAAAAAGTTATAAAAACATATTGTAACATCTTTTGAAATTCTAGTCTAAAAGACCTCTAAAAGTGGAATACTTTTAGAGGGTAAATTAAAAATTGGATAACGTTAAGTGTCACTTTAGAAACAGGAACAATAGTTAACGACAATTAAGTAACAATGGACTGGGACAAAAAAACAAAAAGGGAAAAAGTTTATGTCCAAAATATCCAATCAATTGCAAAACATTACCTGTGTTATGGGGATTATATCAACAAGGAAAATTCTCATAAGCTACGATTTAATTTACTATCAACTCAGGATTGTGTTTAGGTGTTCTAGTTAAGTCATGAAGTAGCTTTTATGTTTGTAAACTATTGTAATATAAACAATACAGTCAATGAAGCAATCAGCAACTCTTGCCAATCTGCATAAAACTATAAGCACACTCTTGCTAGCTACCTATATGCAATTATAACAATAACTGACAAGAAAAGTACAAAAATGAAAGGCACAACAAACACAATGGAAAGAGTGCCCATCATCACAAATTTAGTTTCCCACTCAACAAATCCTTTTAAGCCAAGCAAATATCTCATGATTGAAAGAGCTTCCCAGTGCTAATCCCACAAGAAGTCCTCCTCCATACCCAATCAGAACCACTTTCCAGTCAAACTCAATAAAAATTCCCGAGTCTTGATCGTCATCAGACGTGGAAGGTGGAACAAATGGCAGCTCTCCATCTTCCTCACATTTATTGACTGATGGATTAACACACAATTCTTGGTTACCGTCAAATGAACTATCTTGGAATGTAGCAAACTGCATATTTTGAGGTATACGACCCGAAAGATTGTTAAAGGACACATTAAAGTGCGAAAGAAAGGTCAGTTCTTGCAACTGTAGGGGAATCTTCCCTGATAAAATGTTGAGAGAAAGGTCCAAAGTTTCAAGGTTTGAAAGCTTCCCTAAGGAAGAAGGAATGTTGCCACTAAGCATGTTGTTTGAAAGGTTCAGCACAACAAGACCAGTTAAGTCTCCTATAACATTTGGAATCTCCCCAGAGAATTTATTACCTGAAAGATCAATGACTATCAAGTTGTAAAACTGTTGGAGATTTTCATAAACCAAGGTCCTCCCTTTGTTACACAGTGCAAATGAATACCTGTAAGAGCCATCCTTCAACACGCTAAACCTTGCCAACATGTGATAATCATACGCCGAATAATATTGATACTGTAATTGACTCTCGTTTGAAGCTTCCATTGATTTCCAATTTTGGATTGTTTTGGAAGGCAAACTTCCAGACAACTGATTGTGAGAAAGATCAATGATATGCAGTTTGGGAAATGTGCATGCTGTAGGGCACCCTATGGATCCGGACAAATGATTATGATGTAAAGCAACAACTTTTAGCTCCGGAAGAGTTCCCAACCAACAGGGAAATGAATCATTGATTTGGTTATGGCTGACATCAATATACTCTAGCATTCTAATGTTTAGCAGCGCTCTTGGCAATTGACCCTGTAGATTGTTATTGCTTAAATCTATCATTCTTAGATCACTTGTCTTCATATATATCTCAGGAAAGGGGCCAGTCAATTTGTTTCCTTTTAGCACCAAAATTTGCAGTTGACTGGAACTTCCCAAACACGAGGGAACTCCACTTAAGTTGTTAAATGACAAGTCAAGAAGCATAAGAGATTTCAAATTGCATATTTGTGGATCTATGTTTCCTGTTAATGAGTTGTGGGAAACAATTAAGCTCCGAAGACTTGTTTTTCTCCACATCCAGCTGGGGAATGAGCTGACATTATTGTATGGCATGTAAATATATGATAGCTCAGCCAAGTCCTGTAGAAAATGTGGGAACTCATTCAAATTGCTTAATCCCAAACCTAACCCTTGAATTTGTGAGAGGCTTGCATTGGATGGATTTTTTCCACTAATTAAAGACAATTTGTTGAAACATAATTCAACAAACACGAGCCTTTTTAGCTTTAGAAATTTATCGAGCTCTAATTCTCCCTCCAACAGATTACTGATCACAGAAAAAGTTTCTAGGTTCTCAAGTTTGAAGAGAGAGTTTGGAATTTCACCCCGAAGATTATTTCCTCCAAGATCCATGGAAGCTAAATTGGTTAGGTTCATTATCCAAGATGGAATTTGTCCACTTAAATTGCTGTGATATAGGGATAATGTAGATAATTGGGTGAGATTTGTAAAACAAAATGGAATCTCGTGGCCAATATCTACAAATTCCAGGCGCAAATCATTTATTCCCAACAACTTACATATCCATGGGATGGTTTCAATAGTAAATTCATTAAAACCAACTCTCAGGGTACGTGATTCGGTAAGATTTAGCAAGAACGAAGAAAAATCACCTTTGAATCTGTTGCCTTCAATATCGAGAAACGTAAGCTGAGTGAGGTTTCTAAATGAAGAAGGAATAGACCCAGAAAAATTGGAATATGATATTGATAACCAATTCAAAGAATTGAGATTTCCAATCGATGCAGGAAGTGTACCGTAGAAACTTGTGGAATCAAGTTCTAATGTTGTAATTTGTGCACTTGTATGAAAATCAGGAAATTTGCCAGTGAGGTTTTGATTATTTCCCAAATTTAAATATCTCAAGTTTGGAAGATGGAATATTCCAGGTGGAAATTCCCCATATAGTTCGCAATGATAAAGAGAGACTTGTTGCAAAGATGTAAGATTTGTGAATGTATGGGGTACAGACGAGGAAATGGTTACATAATTAACACGAAAAACTTGAAGATTAGTTGAGTTTTGAATTAAGCTTCTCAGAGTAGATATTTTCAAACTCAAAAGATTGACTGGAACTAGAGAATCAAATGCGCCACATAGATCAAGAGAAAATAACTTAGACAAATGTGAAACTTCTTGTGGGATTTCACCAGAAAAATATGTTTGAGAAAGGTTCACATACCTTAACTGTGAAAGTTCACCAATTCGAGATGGAATTTGAGAGTAATTGAAATGATTATCGGCAAGATCAAGGCTTTGAAGATGTTTAAGGTGAAAGAGGGTACTGTTTGCATTCATTGTACCATAGATGTGGCTGCTACTAAGATCAATGTTAATCACATGATTTGTCTGTTCATCACATTCAATTCCATCCCATGAGCAGCAATCAGTGGTTGCATTCCAAGATGCCATTTTAGGATAACTGAAAGGATTATAAGAAAACTTCCTGATAACAAACCTTTCCTTAAATTGCAACAAGGCACTTCTTTCATGTTCATGGCATTTGGTAGGAGGAACGAAAAGAAGACCATTAGTAGCTGCGAACGAAAACAGTGAATAAAGGAAGAGAAAGTATTTTGCGAGAGCAAAAGACCTATACATTGTATCTTTTACTAATTTATAAGCTGAGATGAAGTAGATGCTTTATATACTCAATTAATCTACTGTGTACGAAAATATATCTAATCACGTGCATTGACCTGTATTAAAAACTGAAAATGTTCAATGAGAGACAACGCCGTGCATTGACCTGTATTAAAAACTGAATTTTCAATGAGACATAGCCGTGCATTGTGGTTAAGAAAAAAAAAAAAAAACTTTGGGTGACGCCAGGAGCTGATGCACAGTGGGCTACGTGGCAATTGTGTCCACAAGAGAATTTATTTTGCAGGAACATTTTGATGCCACGGCATTTTTTCCACAAGAGAATTTTATTATCGGACATGACTTTACTTCATCAATCTTATTAGACCCCGCTACCGCTACTAATTTATATTTGTGATTATATTTTGAAGTCATGATCAGAATTGATAAAATTAGAAAGAAGTTCGAGAATCCTGGAATAAAAAAAGTCTACAAATCCAAGTTATATTTAAGTCAGTTCTGCATTAAGGGTTACAGCTTAATCCTACATTCACACTAAAATAAATTGCAATTAATTAAGCACCTTTTAAATATTGGTCTTAACCATATATAATAATAAACACACAAGTTTTACAGTAAAAGCTGAAAAGTTGCCTAGAAAGTCCACAAAGTATTTTTCATCTCGCAGAATTAAGTTCACAAGTTTCAAAGTAAAAATAAATAGATTCACAATATAATAAAAAATAGAGTGAAAAAATACAAAAAAAAAAAAAAAAAAAAAAGTAAAAAAAAAAAAAAAAAAAAGAAAAATAAAAAAGTGTATTCTTAAGCCAAATTCAAGTAGAAACAAAAGAAAGAGATTAAGACAGAGACACATACATCCAGCTAGCAGGTTTATTGCATAGGAATATTTACTGTAAAATTCACAACATACAAATTGAATCTTAAGATCTTTAAAACTGAACATATTTCAATCAAATTCGACTATAAAAATCTTCCTTCCATATTCCAGAAGATCTTATCAGCATAAAATTAATTATTTTTATCTCAATCTTCTGAACAGTGGCTGTCTAGTCTCTACTACAAATGACAACTCAGATGGGCAATGCAGAAAGTCAACCAATTATCCCAACGAACATACAAACTATATCGAGCAATCCGACTAAAATATGAAGACAACACTGTCATGAACTCTGGACTTCTGATTCTGAGCAACACATTCCGAAATCCACATTAAATTCCTGATCTCCTGTTCCCTTAACCTCATATATGCGAAGAACACAGCATAATGAAACTGCAGTATTGACAAAATAGGGCAGCTTACTAACCAAAAAAAAAAACAATTTAGCTATCATTAAAATATTAAACTAATCCAATACAAAACTGTCTGGTTCAAAAGGAAGAGAGAGGGGAGGGGAGGGATTTTAATAGAGAAGAAAGGGGAAGGAATGGTGGATTTTGATTTGCTTGGTTGAGAAAAGAGGAGGCAGGGGGATTTTTGTAGAGAAGGGAGGTAGCTTTTTTCTTGTTTGGTTCACAAGGATAGAGAATGAATTTTAAAAATCAATTTACTTTGAGCATGTTTGGACAAACTTCTTCATAAGAACTTCTAGAAGAAAAAAAAATGAACTTTAAAAACTAATATAAACTTATGCACAAGATATGTGAGAGAGTTCCTACAAATTATAGCTTACGCAGAACTTAATTTTAAATTACGGAGAATCTAATTTTCATTTTTTCTTCTTATTTTTCTCTCCTAAAATTCCTTACGCAATAAGTTTGTGCAAACAAACCCATTTGTATCTTATAATTTTGAATTTCAAAATATAAGTAGAGATATTTTAGCAATTATACTTGAAATGTTTCAAATATCCTCCCGTCCACTCTAAAGCCTTATGTTGGTGGAGAGAAAAAAATGAGGGATTTTGTTCCCTCCCCCTCTTAAAATTAAATCAAAGAACAAAAGTTTATATAAACCCTACCCTCCACATTTACCCCCAACCAACACCATGTGCATGAGCCAAAACATTATGATACTCAGAATTGAAAATAAACCTGTTGTTCAAACGCCAAGCAAAGCCTTTTCACCTCCTCCTCATAGAATGCCTTGTCAAGCATCTGACTTTCACCATATGATAGCTTGGCAAAAATAGATTGATAGGGAGGATATTTTTCCATGACAGCACGAACCTACATGAGCAACCGGATACAAATTTAGGGCCCAAAAAGCACTATTAAAAGAAATGGGTCAGAAATTTGCAGACAGAACTAATGCTTTGATGGTTGACCATTTCAGGATAGATTCCAATAGAGAGGGTCATACGCTAGACCCTCCAGGAATTGTTAGCCAAAGCCAAGGAGGCAATTGCAAATTACAAACGGAATACGAAACAAGCATATCATTCACGCCTGAATAATAGAAGGTGCCCAAAAAAGGAAAGCTTCAAAATGACATCTTAGAAAAACATCTGCAAGAATCAATCAAAGACTCATGGAACAATTTCCCAACGTGCTTATGTTGCTTAATCCATACAACAATGTTTAAACCAAAGACAACAAATATCATTAAAAATATCAAATACCAACATCTTTTTGGTAAAAACAACCATATCGAAACTAGCAGTACAATTCACTAACTTGACTCTCAATAAACACGAATCAACAACCCCAAGAAACACAATATATCATGGCCTAAGAAAAGTACAAAATTGAATGAAGCACGGATACTTACACGGACATGACACGACATGAACACGGATACCTGGACACATGTAATCTCTAAAATATAGGACATGGGAAAACGGATCTATATATTACGTCACTATGAATTATATAAATTGACAATCAAGATTTATGTATTAAAAAACCATATGTGAACAAGGTTAGCCAAATATAACAAAAAATGAATCTAATTCATTTATCTAAAATCTAAAAAGTGAAAAGAAACATGTATAATCTAAATATTTTTTATTATAGATAGGATTTGTTTCTTATCTTTGTAATAAGTTTATAAGCTTTTAGAAAATTATTGTATTAATCTCTTTTAAAATTCTGTTGGAACCGTGTTAGAATTGTCATATACCTAAAAAAATGTCTTTTAAATTGGACACTTCACCGAGTGTTGTAGGCGTGTCAGTGTCCGATATGTGTCGGACACAAGACACGCCACTTAAAAAGGAGTGTCCGAGCTTCATACATAACTTACATGTAAATCATACATACCAAAAACGCCGTGTCTTATATGTAAATCATACATACCTGATCAATGTCTTCACAGATAGCAAGTTCCTCATGACCATATGGGTATCTGTTTAAAATAAGTCAGTCATTACCAAAAAAATCGTGCCACATCAGTATACAAACATTGCTAATTCTAAATATATGTGTGTGTGTGTACAGAGGGAGGGAGAGAGACAGAGAGAGAGCTGAGGGTTAAGAGCTTACAGCAAACCAAAATTAGAGTACAATTTTCTACGGTCATCTCTGGTAAGCTCAGTACCAATGCTGCACAAAGTAAAAACCATGGATGCCAGTTATACAAGTATCCAGATTAACTAAAAGGCAATAGAAAATCATTTTACTTTTCATATACCTATTTATGGTAATATTCACAGCCCTTCTATCAGCCTCAAAAGCTAGAAGGTCAGACATTATCTCAGCTGTGGCACCACCAAGTTTCTGCTTAAAATCAGAGAAGAAAAAATTGTGACGAGAGTACATATATCTAGTGGATAACAAAAGTGCCTCAGACCCTTCACCTGACAAAATCTGTAGAAGTCTTCAAGGTATGCCTTGTAAAGAGTGTTCCTCATTATTTCAATGTTCATATCGTCCAAGTCCTAGAGAGATATAAAGAATATAACAACATATCATATCAGTAGAAAAACTATCATGAGCATATATCAAACAAACAAACTAGTAGTACCACAGAAACATCTAACGTTACATAAACTATAAAGCAACAAAGTATAGATCCCAATATTCCATGCAACATTTAACTCAAAAAAAGGTAGCGTAGGAAAGTAGTCTCATAAGGGAACCAACACCTTGTTCCCATTAGATTTACAATAATTTTGTATGATTGTATCGCAGATGCTTGAAAATCTTTATTATCACAATCTTTACATTAGGAGATGCAGATATAGATTATTTGCAGTTTCTGCAATAGTGCTAACTAACTACTAAAATCTTTAACAGTGTCAAATATATCAATTAAAAAAAATAAAAGGAGATAATTGGAAAGATCGTTTACCTCTGATGTAATGCACTCAGAGAAGTACGGAGCTAGAGGAGTGTCAACAAGAACCAACCTGTAAAGCTCCCGCATATTCTGAGCAACAGCCAGAGTAGCAATACTGCAGAGAGCCAACAGAAAGCGGAGAAAAATTAAAAGTCTAACTGCTTACAGTCAACGTGTTGAAAACTACATAGAATTTACTTACCTGTCAAACATGCCGAGTGGATGGCATTTTTCTAGTAATTCTTGAACATCTCTCTCATGCAAAGTGCCAGTAACAATCAAAACAACATTGTCTATCATGTGACCATAACTGCATGAAGAAAACAGAAAGTACATCAGCTTCACTCTTTTTTGGTGGAATAAAAACATAAATTTGGATGAAAATGAAAGAGCTGCAAAAAGACCCATCAGCCAGAGCAAATTCTATTTCGAATTCAACTTTTACACAAGGAGGCAGAGGTAATGCCCACACTAGTTGGCTGAGTTGCTAACAAGTTACAATTACAGCACCTAGAACTACTAGAATGTTTAAAATTTTAGCCTCCTCTAGCTCAACCTACATAATATTATCAATATAAAGATGACATTGACAGAGTAAATCCATAAATACAAAAAGATACCGAAGAGAAAGGCAAAAGATCGCATACGTGATATACTCTAAAAAGGTTGACAAGGGTTCTGTGGCTTGGCATAGCATGTTCTTGTAATCATCAACCAGCTTAAGAGTACACTTCTCCACAATCGTAGTGGTATGCAGTGGAGAAGGTTCTGCAATAGCGAGTCATCAGCCATCAGCATAGACCAATAACCAAAATTATATCTTGTCAACAAGTAAACACCATTACGCCAATACAAAAAACAGCAGAATCTATACATTTTTTTAACTCATTAATAAAATATTTTATTTACACAGGAAGTAACAGAGTAAGAAAACGAAATTCTTGAAAGCTTCATTCGAAATTCCAACAGAAAAATCGAACATAACACATACTATTGCAACTTTAAAAAACGGTTAACTACAGGGAAAAATATAACACAAGAAATAAACAACACAACACTTTTTTTTCCTTTGTTTCCAGCAAATATCTTCCTTCCACAGAAGGAAATTCTACCCAAGACACAACCGGGCACTCTATGAACACCTCTCGAATTTTCATTTGAGCAATCCTGTGTGAGACACCATCGAGACATCTCTCCAAACAAGCATTTGAACCTCCGTTTGCCATGTTGACGATTAGCCCCTTCCCTAAGCCCAACCTCATCCGATGATCACACCGAGGTTCACGACATGAATATATAATGATGAAGTAACACCAATGAAAAATTAAACGAAAAATCTAGATCACAAACTTCTACGAATCTCAAAGTTCTTGATTCGGTTACACTACATAACATCTCCTGAAAATTTTGAGAAACGTTCCTTATCACATATCCACTTCAAATCCACACACGTGCCGATCAAAGTTATCGCAATATCGTAGAAGCATTCAATTTCATGAAAACAGAGATGAGGGTCTCAAAACGGACACACAATAATCACAAGCACACTAATATCACAAAAATAAATAATTAATGATAAATTGAGATTCGTGATGCTTAGGGAGAGGGCGTGAATTGGAGAAAACGCACCGTTTTGGAGGTAAGGGCCGTACTCGGTAGCGGAGAGGTGCATCTTGATGTCGTCGAGGGTTTCGCATTGGCAGAGGTTGTTGTAATCGGCGGTGGTGAGGAGACCGGCGCGGTGGCCGCGGACGATGGCCTCGAGGAAGCCACCGTGGATGTTGAAAGTGAGAGCTTCGAATCCGTACATTTCGGATCGGATCTAATGCGGGTGGCGGATCTCGAATTGGTTGAAGGAAAGGGAAGCAGAAGAACGATGAGAAGTTCCTCCTTCGGGAAATTTCTGCACGGAGATAAATGAATGAATAATAATTATGAGAAATACAAACAAATTGTATTCTCTCTTTTATTTATTTATTTATTTATTTAATTTATGGTTTTAGTAGTCAGTTTCCACTTTTACTATCGTTGAAAGAATAGATTGTGAAAAAAATATATTCATATGTCGCAAACCAACAATAAACCGTAAAATCATGGTTTTAAAGATTTAAGGTAATTTATAAAATTTAAATTTTACTTCAAAAGGCCATAAATCATAATATGCCAAAGAAGTAACTTAATTATAAAAATAAATAAATCTAACAAATCGCTTTGAGTTGAACAAATTATAACAAACCCTAAACAAATTATAATTCTCTTTAAAAAAAATCAAGTATGAAAAATATACATATTTTTTTTGTTAATATTATATTTGTTAACTTGTCAATCATTATTTTTTTTCTAATGATAAGTTATTTTACCAGTTCTATCTAGTTTGATTAAATCCAATTATTTAAAAAGATTTAGACGAGATAGTGGATCAATTCCGATTTAATCAATTGAATAAACCAATTTGTACGATTATGTTTTGACAAGTATGATAAAAAGTTTAAAGAAATTGAATTAATTCAAAATGTTAATATCAAAACTCACTTTTTTAAATTTTATTTTTCAATTTAATTTAAATAATATTATATGATGGGTCAAAATAGAGTTTTAAAACCATATATAGACTTTAATGTATAAAAGTTTTATTTAACATAAACTTTATTTGGTTGATACAATAAAACATTATATTAAGAATACATAAAAATTAAATTTTTTTTTATGATAGTAGTAGTTGTAATAATATCATATTCACAAATAAGTATTGAATTGTTTAACGAATTTGTTACTTTCAACAATAATTGCATAAAACTTAAATCACTAATAATTTATAATTAAATGGTAATGTAAATAAATTTATACTGGACTTACACAGTCATTTAACTAATTTTATAATGATTATATTTTTAACCATGCAAAAAATATATATATATATATATATATAACAAATTGTGTATCCATGAAATATATATAACCATGTTCGGTTTGCATTTTTGTGTTAGAAATATTTTTACAAAATAACTTGAATAAGAAAGTTATGACGTGTGAAAAAAAATAATATTCCTAAAAAAAGCAATATCTAAAAACAAGAAAGAAATAAATTAAAACTAAAGTAACTTTTTAAAAGTGAAAAAATATAATAATTACTTTCTGCACGATACAAAATATTTTTATATTTAAAAAATTTTAAAAACATCAATAATATTTTTGTTTTTTTATATATTAAATAATTTTTATTTTTCATATTTATAAAAACATTTTTCTTATGTTTTTTAACAATAATAAAAGTGAAGTTAAATGTTGTTAAAATATTTATAAGAATTTAAAAAATCCAGTTTAACCTATTATTTTTAAATATTTAATTTTATGATAATTAATTTAAACTTAAAAAATATAAATATTTTTTAATATTTATTAGATTTTTTTATTAGTTATCAAAATTTGTTAATATTTTATGAAAGAAGTTAACATTATACTTATTTATATACGTGATTCAATATATAAAAAGAAAAAAATTATTTAATAAATAAATTTTAAAATAAAAATAATAAAAAAATTATTGATATATTAAGAATTTATTAACTACAATAGTAATAAAAAAAAAAAAGATAAGATAAAATAAACACCCATTGTATCATATGTTGCATTTGTGAGAATGTACTTTTAATTGATGAAAAACAAACTCACTTTTGTTCGTGTGGTTGTCTCAAAATAAATGCGTGGTTGTCTCAAAATAAAAGCAGAGGAAGGGAAGTACAGATGCTATGGACACTGCTACTGCAACCTTATCTCTGTGCCCATGGCCTATTTTTTCTTCTTCTTCTCCTTCTTTGCGCATGCATGTGAGAGTTTCATGCAGAATCCCTCACCTTTCAGCATCCGCAGCTGACAGAACCCTCAGCCAGATCAACAATTCTGGTATCATAGCTTGTCTCAGGGCTAACAGGTCCTTTTTCCTTCTCTGCTTCTATCTTTTTATTATTTTTATGGAACTGTTATAAAAAAATGTATGTGGTCTAGTTTTTTAATCAAAATTGGGTATTTTTATTTTCTTATCCTGCTTCTCTATAGCTTTGTCTTTGGTGGGGATTACTTGGGCAACTTCTTCTGGGAGTTAGCGAATTGCAATAAAAAAATGATTTTAGATGCTTCCAGCAGAAGGGGCTTGCGACTCTAATTTGTTTTTGTTGGGAATGTTGGTTCTCAGAAGAGAACTTTGTTAATGTTGGAAAAGGTGAAAACTTTGGTTTAGATTTAAAGGATAGGGATGAGTGGTTGAGTACTTGTTGTAGATGAAGTTTGGGCATATGGTGTCTAGGAATAGTAGCTTGTTAGGATAGAAAGTGACACCATACACAAAGTTGAACAATTAAGTGCCAAAGTTGAAAGAGGATTACTCAGCCTAATTTATTTTGTTTGTTTGTTTTGTATTTTATGTTACTAAATATAGAGGATAAAAGAGTATTATTTTTCACTTCCTTTTCTTTCCCACCTTTTTTCTTAGTGGGGTTAATTTTCCTGAATGTATTATGTTCTTTTTGGCTGAATTCAATATTTGGTGTGCTAGTACTAGGCAAATTCTCCCAAAGTGTATTGTGTGCCTGTTTATGCTGGCTTACCTTTTAGTTTTCACCTATGTACAGCGCAGAAGTGGCCATGAAAGCTGCAAATGCTGCTATAGCAGGTGGAGTTTCAGTTGTAAGTTTACTTTTGACATTCTTTTATTCTGTATTATCAATTGAATTTTAATAAAGAAAACTTACATGGATCCGTTTTGTCTTAGTTTTGAAATTGATCCTACTAGTTGAATCTGTTTAAATGTTTTTGGACCATTCAGAGATAGAGTTATGCATTGTGACATCTGAAAAGATATGATGTACTCGACTATTTTTGTTCATGATGTGTTTCTCATCATCTATTTATTTTAACATGTAGTTGGAGATTGTGGTGTCGACTCCAGGTGTGTTTGAGGTTGTTTACCTTAATTTTTTTACTGCCTCACTCGTTTTGTTCTTAGATTTAGAATTCATACGATTTTCTGGTCTGTGTAGGTTCTGCAGCAGCTTGTGAAGGAGCATCCTACAATGGCCCTTGGGGTATGCTTTCATCCTTAGAGTTTCTATCCAGTTTCTCAGATGGCATCAATGTTCTTTGTTTGGGTGTACATTGTGTGAACCTTCCCCGAGTTAAGGGAATCCGGAGAACATGCCATTGTCATTGCATTCTCTCAGTTCATTGAATTTTAAGATTGTAAGGTGTATAGCATCATCACCTAATGAACTTACTGGTTGACATGAAAATGATGATTATCATCAAGAACTGCTAATCCTCACTCTAGGTTGATACATTTGAAGTTGTTCTGGTGTTGAATGTGTTAGTGATGTGGATAACTACCTCTCTGTGTTAGCCCCATAATCAGTTAAGAGGGATGTCCAACCTAGTCCTACCATCAGTGAAGATAATGTTCAACCTGTCTTTCCACATTTGTTCTAAATTCTAAGTAATATAGCCAAAGTTTACCCCAAGTCTATTACTTTTTTCTGATTTAGTCTTGTCTAGAACACTGTAATAAATTTATCTCTCTTGGAATTGCACACTAAAAATTCTTATAAAATTGAAATTTTTTTTAGTTGCTTCCTTGCTGAATATCACTAGCTTGTAAAGGTATCGTATTGCATTCTTATGATTGTTTTAACATGATGATCAAGACTCTTGTCATATATTATTCCATGAAATCACATATCTCTGCAACAGTTGTCTGAACTGAACAGTTATTGCCCTTAGGTTGGAACTGTACTCAGGATTGAGGATGCTAAAAAAGCAATCGATGCCGGAGCCAAATTTCTATTGAGTCCTGCAACTGTTAAGGTTTGCAATTATATTTATATATACCTGCATGTGGCAACTTTCGGTGTTTATTATTATTATTTTGTTTTTCTTCTTTTCCCTATTATTATTCTTATTTGAATTAGCTTGAGAGATTCTTGTCACATAATACTTACATGTTCACGACAAGGATGTCTAACCATGTGCATTTTCTTAAAAGTTGTTTATTTGTTATCAGGATATAATGGTAATGGATTACGTTCAGAGTGGTGAAGTTTTATATATTCCCGGTGCAATGACTCCAACTGAAGTAAGAGTCAACTTTTAGATTCAAGTCTTTTGCAGATCTCATGATTACTTCTTCTATCATCAATATTTTACTGAATGCAATTTTTGATAGCATTCATTGACCACTCCCTAGTTATCATTGTGCTATGCAGATATTGTCTGCATGTGAGGCAGGGGCTAAAATGGTCAAGGTATGCCTTTCCAGTTTCTTTAATGGTTAACATTCATATCTTTATAATTAGAGCTACCCCATGTCAATTTTTTTTTTTTTAAGGGTTATAACTCACATGATAATTTCTTATTCCAAGTTTTTACCTTTGTCATAGATATATCCAGTTTCTGCACTTGGAGGATTTCAGTACATATCAGCACTCAAGAAGACCTTTCCTCACGTCTCTATGGTTGCTTCTCAGGGAATAACAATAGGTAGTTTTCAAGTTTTCCTACTGGCTTATAATTCAGTGATCTTATGTCCAAATGCTATCCATAACACAATAGGAGAATATTATAGAGATATATATCAGAACATAAATATGAGTATTCGGGATTATTATGTTTAATATATCATTTTATTTAGTAGAGCAAGTTAAGGTCATTGGCGTAACCATTCAATGTGAACGAGTTTATCACTTTTTTGCAGATGCTATTGGTGAATATATTTTGCGTGGAGCATCTTCAGTTGTTTTGTCAGACGCTATATTTGATAAAGAGGCAATTGAGCAACTTAATTTTGATAAGATACATAAACTTGCACATTCTGCTACCTTACTGGCTAACAAAGCTCTGAATAGATAACAATTTGTACATTTTTAAACATCCAATGCTGTTTTTTCTTCTACATTTAGCCATAGTTGTTGTTTGACATAGCTGTTGTGTAATCATCTTGCTAGGGAATTTTCCAGGTTCTTCTTAAAAAGATTACACTATATATATATATATATATATATATATATATATATATATATATATATATATATATATATATATTATGTTTAACTCAAGGTCAAATATTACTCATTAAGTTGTAACAATGGTAAGTTAATTGAATCACACTAAGATAATTTCCAATGATTGAAATGACATCACTAATTTTCATTATTTTTATTATGTCATATTATTAATTTTTTTATATAAATTCATCACACATTCAAGTAAAAGATTATGTAATTAGGAATAGAATATAATTTCCATGGACTAAGATCTATTACAGTTAAAGAAAGAATTTAGCAAGATCATAATCTTTTCTTTATAAACAACTTTTCTTTTTATAAATCTAGTTAGGAAAATTATGCAGAGTTGAATTTCAATTACATCAATTAGATGGAGTCCCTTTAAAATTCCAAACTATTACACTATTGTTTTCAATTTATTTATTTAAAAGTACACTCATAATTAATCATAAATTATTGCATAACAATATTATTGATTTTGCAATAGTTAATTCTAAAGTATTTTTAATTAGTTAATGAAAATTTCTACATTATTAAGGTAAACTATTTTTTGTCAACCAATCACACAAAAATTAAACTTTTTCTTTTTAAGCTGAAGGTTTGGATAAGCACGCCCACGTTAATCTATCTAAATCATCCAAAAATTTAAGTTAAATATAAAAATATACTAAATTGCGAGACCTAAAATCTAGTATTGATTCAAGATTACTAGGAGTCATCTTCTTGAATGGAATAGTCAATTCTTATTCATAATTAGCACACCTTATTGTATTTTATTCTTTTCATGGTAAAACTAGCTTTAGCTAGTTTTTAGGTAATAAATTACTTCTTATTCTATAATTTCTTAACTTATAATGTTTAAATTAACAAAATTATTAAATTTGAAAACTATAAAACTTATTTTGTCTAATTATTTTGTATTTTTTTATATTTGTCTAATTATTAAAAGAATTTGGTAAAACTCTAATGGAAGGTATATTTTTATATTTGTCTAATTATTTTGTATTTTTGTACACTTTTATAAGTTAATTTGTGATTTTATAACTTATCAATCCCCTACAAACAACCTCTACACATGATATTTTAACCTATTTTTCTTTTTTTAATGAGGCAACTTATCTTATCTCATCTTTGTTTAACCTTCTATTTGAATGATATAAAAAAGTAGACAAATTAAAAGAAGATGAGAACACATGATATAGATATGAGTTATTTGGTTGAATAAAAAATATAAAAAATAAATAAAGTGAGAATACACCGATGAAGTTGTTTGTTTGGTAACATGAAAAAAAAAACAAATATTTTTCCAAAAGCATCAATTGCCCTTTCCTACAATTTATTAAATAATATATTCACATTATTTCTTAAAATAATTTATTATTTAATTGATTATGATAATTTATTAGTTATTACAAGAATAAATTCACGTATAAAAATAAAGACTAAGTTATATTATAATATTGTTCATAATATACTTAGAATCAACATTACAATAAAAATGTTATTTAGAGACTAATTTTTAGCTACCAAATGAAATAGTTACTAACTGTGATTAAAATATTCACCAAATTAAACTTTGATTGCTAAATAACTACAAAATATAAGTAATTATTGAATTTAGTAATCAATTAAGTCAAATAATTGATATCTAACATTAGCTACCAAAATTTTAGTGACCTATACCATTAGATTCTAAATTAGTCTCTAACTTAGTTAGATACCAATTTTAGAATCTAACGATATACTTTCAGTAAACCTTTAATAGTTAATATTAAATACCAATTATTTGACTTAATTGGTCACTAAATTCAATAATTACTTTTATTTTATAGTTATTTAGCAACCAAAATTTATTTGGTAACTATTTTGGTCACAATTAATAACCATTTTAATTAGTAGCTAAATATTTATCTCTAAATAACTTTTTTTTTAGTGTAATATAACTAGTTATGTACAAATATTAAGTTATATTAAGTTATATTGTTTATAAGTAACTATACTTCCAACATAATTTATTTGAATCAACCTCATACTAAAGGTGAATTGAAAAAAAGGAAAAAACAGGATAAAAATTTATGTAGGTCTTATTTACGTGAAAAAGAATTACCATCCAAGACAATACAGAGTTATAATACACAAATTGGTACCACCAATGTGAGTAATTAAGTGAGAATATGACAAGATAAGACTAGTTTAGGAGAACAAGGATAAACTTGCATAAACATTATACATTTTTTCATTACTCATTCTCTTTCTACCAAAGTAATTATACACCAAACATGCTTAGATTATAAAAAAAAATGAAGAAATCATTTTTATTACCCTGTGTGTCCTTACCCAGTGTTTTGATATACGAGTCTCAGTTTAAATTTGAGCAAGCTACTATATTAATTACTCCCAACTGTAATTCAGATATATATATATATATATATATATATATATATATATATATATATATATAAAATAAATCACTTTTTTAATGGTAAAACTGAAGTTAGAATTAAAGGTAGCGTACAACTTACACCTTTCAAACCAAACTTAATTTGCATTGAATACACGTCTGTTTAACAAGAAAAGGGTGAAATAAGTAACAAAATTTAATTACAAGCAATTACTACCACAAATATTTTCTTGCTTATTGTGTTCTATCTTATCCAATCATAAATAAATAGTCAACTTAAAAAAAGTGTAATTATAAAATAAGATGTAAATAGCTAACTTAAAAAACAGCAAATAAATAGTCAAATAAAAAATAATAGTAAATAAGTAGTCAATGTATAAAAAAAATCATTCATTTTTGTAAGAAATATTTTAAAAATTACAATTTTAGCTGTTTTTGCCACTTTAATAACAATGCAAAAATAACAAAACTAATATATATATTTACAGGTAAGAAAATTAAGAAAACCTACACTATAAAAATCTCAGTATGAGTGGCAAATAAAGTAAAAAGAGGTGTGAGAATGTATGAAGAAGTGAATTCCATAGTAGATTGTAGATATGTATTGACTAGAATCCGCTGTTTATGCAGCCCACTGGAATTCTTAACATGGCCCCTGGTTTTCAATTTTACTTTCCAAACCACTCTCTCTCTCTCTCTCTCTCAATCTCATCTTCATCCCCAATCTATTCATTCCCCTGCCTCTTTATATCAAACATGCAACATTGTTTCATCATTCAACTGTGTCATTCTTCCCACTCACTCTTCTCCCTAATGCTCCTTTTCATTAAACTTGTTAAACCCTCCTGAAATCTGACATATTTCCCATAATTCTATTTCATAAAGAAATCATTGTCTGCACTCACAGTACATTTTTTTCTCTGTTTTTTCCCCTGTTTTTCTTCTTCAGGTTGTCCTTTTTCTGTAAACTCTTTTACTCTTTTCTCTCGTACCCATTTCCCATAATTGTATTTCATCCTTGATTATACCAATAGTTCTGAGATCAGACTCGATCGCTGGCCAAAGTTTTGATTTTTAGGTTGTATGTTCTGTATTCAATTTAAATGGGGATTGGGAGGAACTTGTCTGAGAGAAAGGGGAGGGAGTTGCGGGAATTGCTTGAAGAAAAGAAGACCAGCACCAACAAATCGAGAAAGAATCGGAGACATCGTGTGAGAAAGATGTCGCCAGGGCAGAGGTTGTTTCAGACTTGTAACGAAGTGTTTGCTTCTACTGGTCCTGGGATTGTCCCTTCACCTCAACACATTGAAATGCTTCTTTCTGTTTTAGGTATGTGGAGTGCTCCCATTACATCTGCCAATTCTGCAATCTTCTTTTTGTTGGGATTTCATTTTGGTCATTTGCATGAAGCAAGTTTGTGTAGAACATAAAATTTCAATTCTAACCAAGGTTTTTGGCTTGATTGCAATTGCTGTCACATTCAATGTAATTGTTTATAATTCACTGTGATCATAATTCTAAACTTGCAAAAAAACTATAGGAAAATCACATCTAGCATTTTTTATGACTGAATCAGAAAAAATGAAGAAATATTTGTGTGACTTTTACCACGCTGGAGGGTCAATTCTTGTTCCCTACTCCTCAATTTGATTGAATTTTGCATTTTCTTTTGATGGGGTGATTGGTCATTTTGATTTCTCAAGTGTTGGACTATTCTTTTTCTGTCAGTTACTAGGTCATACAGGATTTGCTTTTATCTCTCATTTCAATTATTGAACTAGTAAATGGAATAAGTTACTCAGTGCACTTGTCTTTAAGTAAATATTTTTTTATTATGTTTTAGTAATTTTTATTTATTTTGTAAATAGTTTTTTATTATAACTAATTTTAATTAAAAAATAATGATTTAAAAATAAAATAGTAAGAAGTTGTAAACACTAAAAAAACTAAAAAGGGAAAATTCTATCTCTATTAGTGATATAGATGCCAAACATACCTGTTCTCTTCTATCTGGTTGTGACCTACTACTGACTTGTCATTGGGAGAGCTTAATTTAGTGACTGTAGTAGAAGTAATTTGGTGATAATGACCCCAAATGGGTGCTGCTCTACATAAATGTTTCAATTTCCTATCATTAGTCTCTATGGACAAAATAATCAATCATTCTTCATGTTATAAAATTACTTTTCTACAAATCAATAATTTTATGATTAATTTTTAAAAACTAAAATATTAAAGCATAATCAAATAATCTTCATTTTCTTTTCTAGCCCTCATTCTTTAAAATTTAGATTTATGATCATACATTTTCTTTAATTAACTTTATACATTAAGATAAGCATATCTAGTTACCGACTTGTGTTTGTGCAGGTGGAATAAGACAAGAAGACCTTGGCTTGAGGCCTGACATGCCATGTTTCAGGACCAACAATGCTCGAGGGACCCCAAAAATTACATACCTGCACATTTATGAATGTGAACAATTCTCGGTAATTAAGCTATTCACCATTCAGAACTTCTTTGAATATTGATAATACAAAATAAGTTTTATTACTGGACATTTTGTTTTATTTTTGTAAATAGGACTTTTTATTACTTAGATGATATCATCTTGCCTGTTTTATTAACAAAAATATATATTTTTTTTCTTTTCTTGCAAGTGTTTATTGGAGAATTGTTTTGTCACAGTTTTGTTGGTGTTACTTTATCTATTTACTGGTATTTTCTTATTACTTCAGATGGGAATATTTTGCTTGCCACCTTCTGGAGTTATTCCTCTTCACAATCATCCTGGAATGACTGTTTTCAGCAAGCTTCTTTTCGGAACCATGCACATCAAATCTTATGATTGGGTTGTTGACTTGCCTCCTCACATGTCTACCGTGGTCAAACCATCAGAAAGTGAGTATTGTATTGTTTTATATATTTTTTTCACAATATATATAAAAGATTTGCTATAAATTTTTTCACAGTTGAACAGAACAAACTGCTAATCCATACTCAATCCACCATGTATTATTTATAAGGTTTGCTATAAGCAAAAAAAGACTCATATAGTATATGAATAAAATATTTTATGTATGTTTGGGATTATAACAATAACATGGTACACCAAATTATTGTTCCTTTTCGGTGTCTTCCTCCCTCTTTTTTCCATTTTAAAAGGTTAAACAATGATTGCAGTGTGAAACAATAATGAATGAATCACACTCATTGTTTCAATGAAGATGCATATAGTTAATGTGCTTATATCATCATGTGTATTTTGATATACATATTTCAAGTTCCTTGGTTAATAAATGTACAAATAATTTGCATATTGTGACTGTAGCAGCACAAACTTCGGATATGAGGTTGGCCAAAGTTAAGGTTGATGCAGAATTTGATGCTCCTTGTGACCCCTCCATTCTTTACCCTGCTGATGGAGGCAACATGCATTGGTTCACTGCAGTTACAGCATGTGCAGTTCTAGATGTGCTTGGTCCTCCATACTCTGATCCTGACGGCAGACACTGCACTTACTACCAGAATTTCCCTTTTTCCAGCTATTCAGGTATATCTTCGGATTCTTCTGCCAAATACTAAATAATGACCTCATCACTCTTTCTGCAGCTTCTGTAACTTAAATGTTCTAAAATTTTATACCTATTACTAATTATGAGGTCTCCTGTTATAGCTTTACATGTTGCATCAATGAGTTATCAATAGCCGTCAGATGCGTCCTAAAAAAAATCTTCAAAATATGATATAATTCATTGATCAATAAAATTTGAATTACAAGTATAGCCTGTTTGGTGTTGATGATATTTTACTCTATAATATATAGACCCTTTATTGAATGTTTTGAATGTTTCAGTTGATGGAATATCCATACCAGAAGAGGAAAGAAAAACATACGAATGGCTTCAAGAGAAGGAGAAACCTGAAAATCTTCAAGTAGTTGTAAAGATGTACAGCGGCCCAAAGATTGTGGAGTACTAATGTTGTCTTGTCACCCAACATCTTCCTGTTGTTGTGGTCAAATGTTGCTGTAGATCATTTGTCTCATTCTATCTTTTGATGTCACCCTTTTGTCCTCTAGTCAAACTAGTTCTTTCTATTTTAGTGCTATTTTTTAGCATTTTTGTTTTCTTCTTTATGGAGCATGGAGCATGAGGCTCTTAATTGGTGCTGTTTTCGTTTTTAGTTCATTTAATTATTGTCATGTAAATAAAAAAAAAGGAAAGGACAGAAAGTGGTACTTACATTGGAAAATAGTGTCACGATGAAGGTGCATTCCTAATAGCAACGGGCTATTTAAAAAATAAAAATAAAACAGTTGATGAAAGTCCAAATGGGGAGGAAAGAAAAGAAAAGAAAAGAATCTCGGGGAGGAAAGAAACGAAAAGAATCTTACGTCCATGTGATATAATTCATGTATGTCCTTGATAACATACTTTCTCAAGGGGAAAGACTCTCTCTTTAACTCGTCATTGTCAACCGAAAAAAACTTGATAGGCTTTAACCAAAAATTAACATAAACTAATATTCATTAAAAAAAAATCATCAATTAATATTTTTAAAATTATTTAATATTTAAATAAAATTTTAATTGAAATATTCAATCCAACAAGAATTAAAATTTAAAAGATTTGAATTATTTTATTAAAAAATATTTGAAAAAGAAACAATTTAAAATATAAGAAAATTTCATATTGGGAAAATTAGATTGGAAAATATCTAAGAAATATTAAACAACGAGAATTTAGTCACATCATATATAAGGAAATTACAGAATTTTAATCCAAAATCTTAACCTAAAACCTTAAGGCGTTGGGTTTGCAAGTTATATGTTATATCTTTTTTCTCATATGTTACTTAGCAATCTCATTCCTACTCAATGCCAATGTATTAGAGCCGTTGGTTTGTGACTTGGACGAGTACAGTTTGACACTGTATCGAAAGTCTTTCTGATGGAGGTTTCAGGCAAGCGTGTCCCGTTCAAGCGTGTGAACGACATGTCCCGTTCAAGTGTGTGAACGGTGGTACAAGTAAGGGGTCGTTTGTTTCCACTCGAGGGGAGTGTGTATCAATGTGGAAGAAAGACTCTCACTTGAGGAGAAGATTATTAGGTATTCAAGTGTGAGTTTAAGTTTCACATTGAGTAGGAATGAGAAAGTTGAACAACACATAAGAAAAAAAACCTACAAATCTAATACTTTAAGGTTTTAGGTTGAAGATAGTATCATTTTCTTATATAAATTTTATTCTTGTGAGATCTCTCCAATTTTCTCCTTATATGCTCTAAGTTCACATTCAACTTATTTAAATATTTTAAAAGTTATGTAATTCTATTTTAAAAAGGTAAAGTAAAGTTGCTAGTAAGGTGCACTAAATCTCCAATTCACTACTCTCCTCCAACCATTTATCTCCCTTCCATCAACATTCTATTTTAAAAAAGTAAAGTAAAGTTGCTAGTAAGGTGCACTAAATCTCCAATTCACTACTCTCCTCCAACCATTTATCTCCCTTCCATCAACATATCACAGTATATAGCAGAACATTCATTTCCTTCTGCAAACTATTTACACAAAACACATATACCATTGTGCAAAATATTCTTCGACATTTTTTTTTCTGGGAGAGTTTTAAGGTTTATAGTTTGTGAGTGGAGTGTTTCTAATTTGTTTAGGAAAATGGCTATGCATATCACTTTATGACATCACAATCCCTCATTAAAAAAAATACTAATAGACTCATTACGTGTGTTGGTTGTCTTTTGCCATGCATGCAATGACGCTTAGACGTTAGCATGTTATACGAACATTAAAAAAATTTGTATTTTGCAATTGAAACAGAACAAAATAATTCTGGGACTATATTAAAACATGTAATAAGTCATGGGAAACAGGGGTAGGGTAGCTTAATAGCCTATGAAGATAACAATTAACAATAACTTAGACCAGTGAAAATGGTGCAATAGGACATGTTAACCCTTTGACAGGTAATAGTGGTTGACCATTGGGTTTGAACCAATCAAATAAACTAAAAACGCATAATGGAAAGGGTAAACCAGTTGGTACATAAAAACTGAATATTTCGAAGAGGCATCTTTATTAATATATGCCCATATGGTTGAAATATTTATTTAGGTCATAAAATGTGACTCTCTCATAGTTATTTAATCTAATCAACTCTTAAAAACGCATGGAGTTACTCAACGGTTAACTGATGCATAATTGTATGCATTCACACCATGAACTTATTAATTATCACTTTGACATCATTACACCATTACGAGTTTTTATAACATATCCAAATTATTGTATTATTGTTTAATATGTTTCAAACGACACAACTTTATCTTTCTTTCATCCTATTTTTCTATTGTTTATCTTCCTTCTGTTATTATATTATACGACCTATAAGATTTATTTTTGTGTATAAAAAACACATCTATCGGTTTTTTTGACGTTGACTGTATCTAAAACAATTGAAAGGTAATACATATCAGATCCCGAGAGACACATTTTGGGTTACTCCCAATTTTAAAAAGATCTAGTTAGCCAAACGTTGACGTTATTCAAAAAATAATGTAAATAAGTAGTTTCTTTGTAATGCACCGATAGACATACAATGTTTGATTGGGAAGAACAACTTGAACATGTAACAGTGACAGTAATTGACAATTGTTATTTTGCAATTGTGCTGTGACCCTTGTTTCCAACCTTTGAAAACCTGCTTCAGTTATTTCTTCATTGTGTATAATGGTCTATCAGGCCTTAAATGAACATGTCACTTTCAACAAATTACAATTTTTCGGTAAATTTTTTATTTTATATGAAATTAATATAATTTGGAAAACCGATTCTTAAGCAAACACTGAACATTCTTTTTGTTTGAGATAAGTATAAAAACTGAACAATGAAGTTTGTTTTACTGTAGGGATGAAATGAGTAATTTAACGTTACTATAAAGAAACAAAAAATTGACCATATACACGTACATATATATTTTGTGTTTGTATTCTAAACATGAATCCAATTTAGATGAAATAACTCTTGTACCATAATAGGTCTACCTAACAAAGTAACTCTTAAACATTCCAAGGGCGTGGAAAAGATGAAGATGATAACTGGTATGAATTGTTTAATCAACTTGAACATAAACGAGATAAAAAAGCATATTACTATATTGGAATTGTTCATTGTGTTGAGACAATCCATTGATGGAAAGCCAGTCAATGGCAGTGGACAGCAGAGCAATAGTTTATAACCATGCAGCGTATGGACCGCGTAATAAGGCTACACCATTGACAAATATTCAGAGGTCTCACTCGCCGCCATGGCTAATAACTGGTTACATGTTACAACTTTGACCACATACCCATGTGACGTCTTCTCATCAGTACCAAGCTTCAACCATAATATTAATCAATGCACAATTTGTGTGTCAAATTTCTCCTTTCCAACATTATTTATGACTCAGATTTGGGAGACTAATTAATTAATTTAACCTTTCAATAAGTAATAAAAAACTCCCACAAATTATCTTAACAATTAGTTGTTGACATTTGAAGAGGTGACTTCGTAATGGTATAGAGCTCTGAGATTTGTATTTGTTTAATTATATTTATACCGTGTCTAGCTTATAGTCTATTGGTTTGTATTAGGGTATGTGTTGTATATTTATAGCATTTATATGTGTGTGAGATTGAGGGTGTTCTACTTGCTTGAGAAATAGTAATAATTGAAGCAAAAACTGTCTAGCCCTGTAGTTCAGAGATAGAAGAGAAGAGAATTACAAAGGTATATGCTACTCCTTTTCCTTTCCAATTCTTTCTTCTTGTGAAAACTGTACTATTTCTGAATAATTTTTCTTTATCTTGTATTCATGAATATCCTTTTAACTTTAATTGTATGTATATGAATCAATAAATTAACTTTTACTCAGAATTGTATGAAAATATAGAAAGATTTATGTTCTTGTAATGCAGACCTTAAATAGGCCAAGTAATTATACCATTGTATGAACAGACCACACAGTAGTTTGACATGACATGTCAGAGTAAATAATATATCAGAATCCTATCTTTGTCTAGTTTTAAATTTACTGGTTGGCTTTGAAACATAATTTTGTCTTCTGCTATTGAGTCCTTTGGGGTGATGAATTGAGGAATCAAACAACTGATTGTTGTAATTACCGTATTGTTTTGAAATCTAGGAAGATAAAGTCAAATCTGCTAAAACTGAGATGGGTGAGGCGAAGGAAGAAAATGAGAGATTGAAGAAGAAGCTGGAAGGAGTAGAAAAGGATTACCACTCCCTTCAACTCCGTTTCTTTGACATCCTTCAGAAAGATGTTTCGAAGAAGGGTGTGGTTGATTCATCTACTTCCCATGAAGATCAAAGTGAAGAGCCTGAGTTTGTCTCACTTCGCCTTGGAAGGACTCCAATGGAGCCTAAGAAGGAGGCAAGAATTGGAAACTCCAACAAACCAACAGAAAAAGATGTTGGACCCAACCTTACTCTTGGATTAGACTCCAAACACCTGTTGGAGATGGAAGTTGTGTCTGATTTGAGTCCAATGAACAGCTCAGAAGAACCAAAGGAAACGGAAACAGAGGGAACATTGTCAACATATCAATCAGCAAAAGTGATAAATGTAAACACTGACATTTCAGATCAAATGCCAGCTAAGAGGGCAAGGGTATCTGTGAGAGCTAGATGTGCTACTCCCACGGTAAGTGTTGGATAAGAATAATGGCACATCTTTGATCCCAGAAAATGTTTTGTTTTTCCCTTTTATTTTATAAATAATTATAAAAATATTGCTTTGTCTTTTATTGTTTTCAAAATCCTGTGTAAGAAACAGTAAAAACAATAGTTGTTGTAGAACAGTAACAAAGAAAAATGAAAATGATATTTTTCTTAGTATCTGTGAAAACAATAAAAAATGCCTGCACTTTTATAATCATTCTGTTTGATTTTAATGATATACTTTTTGTTATTTTTCTTGTCTAATAGCTATCCTTGTGCTTTTGAAACAGATGAATGATGGGTGTCAATGGAGGAAATATGGACAGAAAATAGCAAAGGGAAATCCATGTCCAAGGGCATACTATCGTTGCACAGTTGCACCAACATGCCCAGTTAGGAAGCAGGTACATAGTTTAACGTGTATGCATTGGAAATTTAAAATATTTTTATATAAACATCAATTAAGAATTCAGTCCATGGTCATACATTAATGAAAAAGATAATATGAAAAATAGTGCATTCTAATCAAATATCTGTGTAAAAATATGCAAGCTCATATATGAGCATTAGTATTGTTGTATAATAATTGACTTTGTTTCAGATGTATGAAATGATAATACTCAAATTTAATGCATGAATGACTTCAGGTGCAAAGGAGTTCTGAGGACCTTTCCATCTTAATCACAACCTATGAAGGAACCCACAACCACCCTCTTCCAGTCTCAGCCACAGCCATGGCTTCAACCACTTCTGCTGCTGCTTCCATGCTATTGTCAGGTTCTTCTTCAACATCACACCTTTCAAGCCACATTCCTGCATCTTTTGGAAATGCTCCTACCACACTACTCAATGGTCTAAGTTTCAGTGACCAGTTTCATGAATCAAGAGCCAGACAAATGTTCTCACCACCAAACCATGCCTCACCACAGACTTTCTCAACAATCACTCTAGACCTGACTTCTTCAGCTCCTTCCTCCTCATCAACTCAATTCCACCATGGCTTACCTTCAACCATGGCTTCAATTTCAAACCCAAGATCCTCAGCTAGTGTCAGCTTTTGTTCACCGGAGCATAACTTCATACCATCCATTTGGGGTAAGGGGTTCCATGATAATGGCATAACCTCAACACCAATTGACAAAGTGCCCACAAGGCCAATTATGCAGCCAAATAATTTCCTACAACATTTCTACCAACAATGCACAAGCCAAACTCCCTCCAGAGAAGCTTTGGCAGAAACAATAACCAAAGCAATCAGCACAGACCCGAGTTTTCGTTCAGTAATAGCTGCTGCAGTTTCATCAATAGTGGAACATGGATCAAACAGTGGTAAACAAGAGTTATCAGAGAATGTTCTTGGTTCAGGCTTGAACTTAAGACTTGGGGAGCATCATCAATTGGCTTCACCCAGTTCCTTGAACCAGAACGGGAAAGGGTGCTTAACGGGCTACTTCAAAAGTTTGTCCTCTAAAAGTTCTGAGGCTGGAAACTTCCTTCTTCTCCAACCACCGTTGCCATTTTCTTTCTCTAAGAGTGTGTCAAATCAGATTAACCGCTATGTTCCAGAAATGAACACGCATCACTAGCTCTCTCTTCCTCTTTGACGTGACCAACCAAGGTTCAAGATCCTATTATTTCACGTCAAAATATGACCCCACTAACAAGGGATTAAGTTTAGAGCAAAAACAACGGGTAGAAATGAATGTTGTCTCCCTACAATCTTGTTATTCCATGCTATTTCATCTATAAATATTTGATTTATCAAAAACAAAATTTCGTGCCAAATTTGTAATACTCAGCAACTGCTCATAACATAAGCAACCTATTACAGAAATTACTACACCACATCGTCTATGCACCCACATTGTGTTCGTGTTGGCCATGACTATTTTAATTTTTAATTTAGTTAATGATTTAACTAATTCTATACCCGAATCGGTGACCAACCCAATCCAAAATCACAAGACAATTGGTGCGAGAGTCTTTTGTTCACCTTTCTCAAGTTACCTTGAGATTCGGGGTGTAGAAGGTGAAGAGAAGGAATAAAGATAGACTAACAAAGGAACATCTCTGTACTTTTAACACTTCCAATGCATGTACCATTCTTCTTTGTCCGTTATTTTTGTAATACATACTATCCTCCTTAGAAATTAACACACATTTCCTGTAATTAAATTTATGAAAAATAAAATAAATACTCATGACCGAATGGTAGTATTGACCTATGTATTCGACCACAACATGTTATAACACTGATAGTTTATCAGACAATCACTGACAGTAGTAAACTGTCAAAAGCTACTTTGTCCTGAAACCTTCACCAATCACAATGTTTACCTAGAGTTCAACTCTTATAAATCCAATACAAACAAGTCAAGTTAAGATACGAAAATCCAATCTCTATACTACCACTCTGACATCCGTGTTTTGACTTTCCCTTGAAGTACCTTTAGCCTCAAGTTTTCTCCCACATCCGTTAGAGACCGAGCACTATACCTAAAACTGAGGACAACACCCGAAACCAAGGACTACACTTGATACCGAGGACAACGTCCGAAGACAGAAGATCTTCCAGGTCTATGTAAGAACAAATACGAAATAAAGAATTAGATATGACAGATCATCCTAAAAGAATTCAAGAATCACTCCAAGATAAAGAAGAAGACACCTTCCTTGCTCATACAATAACCAAATTCTATACTTAAGGCTAAATATGCAATTTGTTTTCTTTAAATATTTAACTTCGAGTCTGCAGTGTTAGGCACATTAGGTTATAAGAATTAGACTGACTGGTTAACGAGCTGGAATGCAGATATAGAAGGCCTTGACAAGTCTTAAACAGACAAACGTTCATTTTTCTTTGCTAAGTATTATGATTTTATTCATTTATTGAATTCTGCATTGAAATTATATCTCTTTATGAACTAATATTAGGTAGACTTACGTATCATATGCAAAATTTTAGAAATCAAACAGGTTGATCCTTACATAAATAATTTGAGCAACCCGATCACCTTAAAGGCTATAGCGAATGGGATCATGAAAGGCCAAAGGAAAGGGCAACAACAACCTTTGAATTGTCTAATCTATTTCCGTCACATCAGACCTCTTTGACTTCTTACTTTCCTACACGATGCTACAGTTTTTCTTTTTTTTTTTTCATAATTTTATTTTGCTAGAATGCTATATCATTGATCTTTGACAGAAACAGAATAGATTTAGTTTCTGAAGGAAGAAACAGAAGTGATACGTAGATTCGGAATACATTTAAATAAATAATATATTCAGCAAGCCATATAATTATTTACCTTTGTTAAGTTTTGTAAGGTAGAGAGACGTTACATTCTTGTACGGCAAGATATTAAAGAACTTAAAAACCGCGATGTGTTATCCTTGAAACTTTGGCCTTTCTCATTTTTTATTTTATCTTTCGTTTGAGGTCAGCATGTCAACGTCATAAAGCTTTACGTGAAGCAAAAGGAATCATTGTCGGTGCACTCCTCAACTCAAGGGAGAAAGATAGAAAGTACTGAAAATTTGGAAGTACAACGTTTTCTATAATTTACTTCTCTTTGTTTCAATATCGCATTCATACTTTAATATTTCTCTTTTTGCTTCTCATCTCTATTCTAATAATAGAAATAATTACGAAATAGAGTTTTTCATCTGGTAAGATAAATGTTATCACTATTTTAACATGCATTAAATTCAAAGTCAACGATTTTTATATCAGACTGTCGTCATGCACAGTTGGGCAATTTTTCTTCATATAATTCAGTCTCTTTCTATTGTTTTCTCAACATGTCTTGCAATTTGCCACTGCCTAAATACATCATGCACTCAGCTCTTTGTTTACTGTTGGTTTGGGCTTATGCAGTAGTAGTGTTTGCAGCAAGCTCAGATGTATAATACTCTTTACCACTATCGTTAATGTGTATAATATGTAGCACTTGCATATATAGTTTTAAGGATTACTCATGAATTAAAATTATTGGTTTCTTGTTTTTAGTTTCAAGGACAAGAATCACAAGACTGGTTAAACCATGGGGGAGATTTGTTCAACAGGAGATATGCTTACAAAGAGCGCAAGATCAGCCCCGAAACAGCACCAAACCTACGTTTGAAGTGGAAATTCTATGCAGGCAAAGATATTACTGCAACACCAGCCATATATGAGGGTACCCTTTATTTTCCAAGCTGGAATGGTAACATCTATGCAGTTAAAGAAGCCGATGGATCTCTTGTTTGGAAGCAGAGCTTGCAGATTCTGACAGGTCTAAATGCAACGGGCTTTGTTCAGAATGTAAATTGGACAGTGTCGAGGTCAACTCCCACTGTTGCTGGGGATTTATTGATTGTTGGAATCTATGGCCCTGCCGTTGTTATTGGTCTCAAAAGAACAAGTGGTGAACTTGCGTGGAAGACCACTTTGGATTATCATCCTGCAGCACTCATCACCATGTCTGGGACATTTTACAACGGGTCAGTCTAGCCATCTTTCCTTACAACTTTACTAATTTCTCTGTTCAAACTCCCACTTTTTCTATTCACTATCATCACAATTAAGGAGTGTTTGGTTATCCACTTTTCTGGTCACTTACAATACTCTAACCATTGCATGAAAGGTTAGCATTGAATTGGATCATAATTACAGGTATGCAGTATTTAACCTGCTGAATACTATTACACACCGGTTTCTCTGCTACCAATGAGCCCAAATCACTACGAACTACAAGAAACCTCATACTTCCTTTTTGAATAGCCCATTATCAAAAAATGTGCATGTGAGTGAGAGATGTGGTAGTACTCTGTTCAGTCCAATCTAACCATGACAAAATTTCCACACCAATTAACTCTTAGAGCAAACATACTCATGCATCCAAAAGCTGTTACTGCATAAATCTTCCCATGGTCTACCCTTAGGTAGCTCATGATGCTACTATTCCATTATAACTTTACTGCATAATTTTTTTTCATATCTTTTTCTGTTTACACATTATCCTATCTTATATTTTCTCTTTATTTAATCTTGTCTTTCTCTTTTCTGCGTATTTGTTTGTACAATACATAATGCTCATCTCATCTCTTTTATCAACTCTATTTTATCATTAAATATATCAAAGAGTTTCGAACATAAAACTCCATGCATATTACTCAAATCCACAACTATTATAATGAATTTTGCAGTAGTCCCATGAGTTACTTGCTTTGACCTTTACGCTTTGTGTATTGTGCACCTGAACTCTCCACAGAAGTTACTATGTTGGGACATCTTCACTAGAAGAAGGCGCAACCATTGAACAATGCTGTATATTTCGTGGAAGTTTTACAAAACTTGATGCTCAATCTGGTGCCATCTTGTGGAAGACCTATGTGTTACCAGATAACAATAACACAAGAGGAAAATATGCAGGCGCTGCCATTTGGGGAAGCAGCCCCTCCATTGATGTTTATAGAAATCATGTCTATATTGCTACTGGAAACCTCTATTCTGCCCCATTACACATACTTCAATGTCAAGAAAGACAAAATAATCAAACTAAGCCTACTCAACGAGATGAGTGTGTTGAACCAGAAAACCACTCCAATTCAATCTTGGCCCTCGATTTGTACTCTGGGAACATTACATGGCACCGCCAACTAGGAGGCTATGATGTGTGGTTTTTTGCTTGCACCAATCCTTCAACTCCTAATTGTCCTCCTTCAGGTCCTACCCCAGATGCTGATTTTGGAGAGGCACCAATGATGCTGACAACATATGTTAATGGTACCAAAAAAGATATGGTTGTTGCTGTCCAGAAAAGTGGCTTTGCTTGGGCTCTAGATCGCAACAATGGCAGTCTCATTTGGTTTACGGTACACAGTATATCATTTCTATTCAAATAATTTCCATTAATATAAAAGTTGTTTGATTTCATATTTTCACTTTTGATGAAAAGAGTTTATATATACTCTAGAGTAGTTGTATAATCTTCATTCAAAATAAACGTGACACATAAGTTTACAACAAGATATGAAATTCGGAATAAAATTTATAAAGTTTAGAAGATCCAAATACATTACTTGAAAAGTGTATATAATTTCTTTCCAAACCATTTTTTGTGCTATGATAACACACTAAACCTGATTTTGTATGCCTCTAACTCATTATTAATTGCATTCAACTCATACTTAGCTAAACCTATCTGGTTTTCTGTCTGTTTTTCAAAGTTTCTGTTAGTATCACTTCTTATACCTTTTGTTATATCCTTTTAGCTTATAAAAAAACTCATACTATGTAGGAAGCTGGACCCGGTGGGTTTGCTGGAGGTGGAACGTGGGGTGCAGCAACTGATGAAAGGAGAGTTTACACCAATATTGCAAATTCTGGGGCCAAAAATTTTACTCTTGCACCGTTAAATACAACTACAACTACGGGTGGGTGGGTGGCAATGGATTCAAACACAGGCAAAATTCTATGGTCCACGGCAAACCCTAGTAATAGCACTGCTAATGGTCCTGTTAGTGTTGCAAATGAAGTTGTCTTCGCTGGATCAACTGATAGAAATGGATCCATTTATGCAATTAATGCAAAGACTGGGAACATTTTGTGGTCCTACAAAACAGGAGCTAGTGTCTATGGAGGCATGTCAATTAGCAACGGTTGCATATATGTGGGTCATGGATATAATGTAAATCTAGGGTTTTCCGCAAACTTAACAGGTGGAACTTCACTCTTTGCCTTCTGTGTCGTCTGAAGCGATTAATTTGTATGGTTAGTATTGTAATGGATGAATAAAACAGTATATCTGTACCCAAATAAATAGTGATATTATTTGTGTTGTACCACCTATTCTACTTTGGTTAGTCTGAAGTAACACCTCCGGTGAGTTACCGTGCTTTCTCTCGGAGCTCCGGTCATAATTTTTGCGTCACAATCTTCGAATTCTGAGCATTTAGTCACTGAATTCTAGAAAGTGCTTTCACTGAATTCTAGAAAGTGCTTTCACTGCCGTACTATCATAAAAAAAATTCCATCTTGTACGTGTTCATATTTTTTTATCATGTAGCATCACTCAATCACGTTACCAGCACTTTGGATTCCCATTTTTTTTTTTGTTCAATGCAAAGCTAGCTTTTGGAAACAATATTGGTCATACTGGAGATATCCCCCAGTATAATGTTGTCCGATTCCTCTTGACAATAGTCTAGGAATAATGCTCGGTGTGATTTTTTGGCGTAAAGCCCATAAAATGTATTTGGTCAGACTTGTCTAATAACTCAGTCTTCACAATAAAATTTTCATTTCAAGTTACTGTTCCATTTTGATGATTGTTTAACAAATTTTGATGGCAACTAAACCACAAGATTTAGTTAATCTTTTGGGAGCCATGTGCGCTTATTGTCTCTAGGAATGATGAATGCTACATCAGTACAACCGGTTGTTGCCTTTGAAAGAATATCTTTTAGAGCAATACCCTACATTGCCCCATGCATTTGGCCAGGTAGGCAAGCAAAGAAAGAGTGCCATAAAGACACCAAATTTGATAAATTAAACAAAAAGCTAATAAATCCAAGTATAGTTATTGAAGCTAGCTTATGCTGTTACTCCCAATTTCGTTAATTGAGTAGAAAACCCTATGTTCCCATTTGGTTTGAGCAGAAATTTGAATATGAATGTGATGAATGTATGATGTATATAAACTTAATCCATTCAAATTTATGCATGTTGGGCATGATATTTGCTTGATTTGTGGCTTTAAGCAAATTGATCCTTACTCATTATGCATACCAAGTGTTTGTTAAAATGCCAAATTTGAAAAACACTTGAGCATGAACTCGTTAGACAGTTATTGAATGTACATGATATACTATGCCTATAATGCTGGTTATTATTATGCAACCCATTTGATTTCATCTTGACATTCTTATGGTTGATGAAATTTGATTACTGTTTAAAATAGATGGGTCGTACCAAGAGCACCGCTGGCCTTAGTGCTACTCCTTTCAACAAGGTCAGAATTGAGACATCATCTGCTAAGTCTCCAATGAGAAATTTGTTCAAAGATAAAGAAAAATAGAAGAGATAAAAGGTTATCAAGAACTGATTTTTTATTCCCGGGAGAAGAGTGCATCTTAAACAAGGTGAATATAACCCGTTTGAATGGTCTGCTGAGGAAAAATTGGATGAAGCTGGCTGATTTATTGCCCAAGTATGATCCGAATATTGTCTATGAATTTTATGCAAATGTTTTGTGGTGAAGAACAATTTCTTCAGGAAAGAAAGTCAAAGTAAGAGGAAGATGAGTATCATATGATCCCCAATCTATTAATGACTTTTGGGTAACCCACTTCACTTTGAAGATGGTGATGAATGCACTTATCAGAGGTTGAGAACATCACTTTATGAGTTCGATGCGAATGAAGTAGTAAGAGAACTTTGCATATGCAATTGTTCTTATCATGTGAGACCCAAGAGAAATCCACTGAAGATAAGGCGAAAAGACATGAAGACATTTACAAGTGTGAATGACTTTTGTATTGACAAACATAGCACCAATCGGTCATGTCTCCGACCTAAATCTACAAATGTGAATGTCATTTGCTCTTTTCTATCTTGGAAGATGGTACTCAGTGAATGTGACAAAAATTATATCGATGAAATATACAAATTGGTCACATCAATAAAAACAATGAGAAAGTTAAAGGTAGGGTGATGATAAGGCTATTATAATTTTAAATTAGTATACTAATTATTGGCTGAAAAAAAAAAAAAAGTATATTCATCATTGAGAAAATTGATAAAATGCAGTGGAGCTGTGTTGACGTTTACGGATATAAAAGGTTCCGACATCAAATTATATAAGAGACTTTAACTTGGAATTCAACGAAAAAAACAACAAAATCAACTATTTATAAATAAATGTTTAAAACTATGCTAAATATAGAGAGAAATTCAGAGAGAAAAATATATGCTAGCTTTTGTTTTATTAATAATAATTTATATATGCCCTTGTTTTGATTATCACATTTTTTAAAAAAGAGATAACTTTAACTGCCTTTTTACTAATGAAATGAATTATTTTTAAAATAAATCTAATACAACCATTCAAAGTCTTTGACACAGAAGGCAAAGAGAAAGCTTCCTTGTGTTAAGTTCAAGGTATGCCCATAAGCAGCATTGTATCCATGGCCCACATATATGCACCCTTTGGAGATTGACATGCCTCCATAAACACTGGCTCCAGTTTCATAGGACCATAAAATTTTCCCATTCTTGGCATCAATTGCATATATGTATCCCATTCTATCAGCGGATCCACCAAACACAACACCATTTGCAACACTAACAGGGCCATAAGCAGTGCTGTTCCTAGGGTTTGCTGTTGACCATAGAACTCTACCATTGTTAGCATCCATTGCCACCCACCCACCAGCAGTTGTAATCTCATTTGAGGGAGCAAGAGTGAAATTTTTAGCATCAGAATTGACAATGTTAGTGTATACCCTCTTTTCATCAGTTGCTGCACCCCATGATCCACCTCCTGCGAGCCCGTATGGCCCAGCTTCCTACAAAAAGAAAGTATTGCTGATAAAAAATGGAAAAAGATGAAGAAAATGAGCACAAAAGAGGAATAAATTTTCAATTGATAATTGTGTCCTATCATCTTCTGATTGAGATCAATACTCTACAGTACCTAATCAGCTTTTTTTCTGTTAGGATAGCAGAAAAATTGGAAAAAACATGATGATCTAGAGATATATCCACCAATTGTTCATTGAAAACGATCATACTATAAATTAAGTATTACCGTATACCAAAGGAGGTGACCATTATTGCGATCCAAAGCCCATGCAATACCACTTTTCTGGACTGCAACAATAATATCTTTCTTGATTCGATTTATATATGCAGTCAAAATCATTGGTGCCTCCCCAAAATCAACATCTGGTTTGTCTGCTTGAGGAGGACAATTAGGACTAGGTGTGGAAGAATCGCTACATACTAAAACAGATACATCGTAGCCGCCAAACTGGCGGTACCATCTGATCTTCCCAGAATCCAAATCAAGGGCTAAGATTGAGTTGGAGTGGTTGTCTGGTTCAACACACTCGTCTGGTTGAGCATGCTGAGTTCGATCGATTTGTCTTTCTCGACACTCGCGTATACGTAATGGTGCAGAATAGAGGTTCCCGGTGCCAATATAGACATGCTTTCTTTTCTCATCAATGGAAGGACTACTTCCCCAAACGGCAGCTCCTGCATATTCTCCTTTTGTGTTGTTGTTATCTGGTATCATATAGGTCCGCCACAAAATGCCACCAGATTCAGCATTAAGTTTGACAAAACTTCCACGAAACGTGCAACACTTTTCTAGGGCTGCAAGTGACTCCAGGGAAGATATTCCAACATAGTAACCTCTGTGGAGGGTTGAGCATGGTGCAGGCAGAAAGATAAAAACATAAGGATGATATAAATAAAATTTATAACATGAATTTTTCCATTAATTCTTGAGGAAACATAACAGATGTGCAAATAGTGACCTGTTGTAGAATGTTCCAGACATGGTGATGAGTGCATCAGGATGGTAATCCAAGGTTGTCTTCCACACAAGCTCACCTGTTGTTCTTTTGACAGCAATAACAGAAGCAGGACTATACAATCCAATCATCAGTAAATCACCAGCCACTGTGGGAGTTGACCGTGACACTGTCCAATTCACATTCTCAACAAGGCCTTCAGTTGCTTTCAGACCTGTCAATTTCTCCAAGTTCTGCTTCCAAAGAAGCGATCCATCAGCTTCTTTAACCGCATAGATGTTACCATTCCAGCTTGGAAAATAAAGGGTGCCATCGTAGATGGCTGGTGTTGCAGTGATGTCTCTGCCAGCATAGAATTTCCACTTCATACGCAGGTCTGGTGCAGTTTTGGTGCTGATCTTACGCTCCTTGTAAGCATATCTTCGGTTGAACAAATCTCCACCATGGTTTAACCAGTCTTGTGATTGGTGCCATGCTCCCTAAAATCACAGCAAAAAGAAATATATAGGAACCAATGGTTGGATAAATTTTAATTCATGAGACTAATCCTTAACTATAGAATGAGAGTTACTGTATACAATACATCAGAGTTTGCTGCAAAGACCACTACTGAATGGACATACAATAACATTAAACAAAGATCCAAGTGCATGTTGTATTTAGGTAGTGGTATGATTGAACCTGCAGAGGGTGTCTCAATTTCCAAGAGATATATATGTTTCAGAAGCTTGTTTCAGAGAGACCTAAAAATCCTGATACACTGACACCACCTTTCATTTTATCATTTTGTATTGTTATATAATATTTCGTTAAAAAAATCGGTTGATTTAATGAATAGTGTTCTCAAAAGATAATTTTCCTTGCCAATATACTAAAAATAAAAATGGCCTAATTTTTTGCGTTTTTAACATTTTTATGGTGAAATAAAGTCTTTTATATTAATTTTATCTAAATAATTGATAGTATATAGCAAAATGTGACTTGGTGTATTACGAGATTAATGAAAGTTAAATATATAAAGTATTAAAAATAAAAAACAATAAAGTTGTATTCAAAGTTTCACACTAGAGGACAAAAGTTTTGTCCATGATCCATCTAATCTATCCACGTAAAGTCTATTTCAATTTATTAATTATTAAAAGAACACTTAAATAAGATTTTATGAATCATCTAATAAAATGGATAAACGGTAATCGATTCATTTGATTTTCAAGTTTCAAATTCCATGGATTAATTTCTCATTAACATTTCATGAAACAAAATCAATTCAACGTAATTTATTTCATATATTTTTTTTAATTTATTAAAAACTTCTACAATTTATGGCACACACAAATAGTATAATTTTTTTAAAATAGCTTTTTTATGTTGAAAATATCTTTAAAAAGCCAATATATCAAATAATCATTTCGTTGAAGTGAATTAAACAAAAAAGTTATAGTTTTAATTTTTTAAAAATTACGGAAAAATGAGAGAAAATACTTAAATAATTGTGAAAAATATTTTTTTCTAAAAAGGTTATGGATGGATTGAATATAAATTTATAAATAAAAAGTTAAGAGATTATTTATGTGAATTTTGTTAAATGACATTGTGATGGTTTTTATAGATCATAAGCAAATTAATAAATTGTTTTAATCCATTCATTATAACTTGAATAAAATCCTTAGATTGAATTAAAAAAATAGTAATTTTAAAAATACATGAATAAATGGAGAAAATATATTTAAGTGACCATGAAAAATACTTTTTCTAAGAGAATGTTTGGATATCGTTGAATTTTTATTTTATCAGCATTAAATTCGTAAGAAAAGTTAACAGATGACTTTTTTAATGGATAGTGAATAAATTGTATCTTAATAGATCATAAATAAATTAACAACTTGTTTTAATCCATTCATCATAACTTTTCAAAACCATTAGTCCAATCTATCTATTTGACAAATATAACCTGAAATGCTCTCTTAATAGTTAGAAGAAAAAATAATAGCATTCAGGAATATTTTTTGTTAAATTTTTTTCTCTCTTTCGTTAATTGAATTTTTATTTCGAATGTCAATTTGTTGATTCCTAGTTGGAAAATAAAAGAAGGTAAACATCCGTATGGAAATTAATTTTTTTAGAAATAAACTTTAAATTTAATTCAATATTATAAAACTGATTTATAAAAAGAGACCCGTATCTATTTTTATATTATAAATTGGTTTCATTTTTACTAGAATCTCCAACGTACCAAACGTGAGATCTTGAACAAAATTCCTTAAAAAAAAAAAAAAAAAAAAACTTTCAAAATAAAAAAAA
>Ga0209489_100987_pt1 | contig 57328 bp, 26 predicted proteins | sample SiratrowhiteBW_FD_187527 | JGI IMG/M metagenome (GOLD analysis project Ga0209489, IMG submission 187527) | Root nodule microbial communities of legume samples collected from California, USA - Siratro white BW (SPAdes) (version 2) | ecosystem: Host-associated > Plants > Roots > Nodule | place... | reverse complement strand
ATATATATATATATATATATATATATATATATATATATATTATTTTATTTTTTTCTGAAAACAACTTTTACATATTTGCATAACCAAGATTCAATGGAGAAGATTCATTTGTTCAGATATGTTTTAAAAAAATATAAATCTAAACAGACAAAAATGACCTTGCTCAGTTTTTTCTTATTAAATATAAATCTGAGCCTGCCCCTGGACAGGTTTATGTGACCTAAACTACCATTTATTATTTTATACTTACTAGTCGATAGAATTTTTTTCTTTTACGAAAAGTATTCTGAATACAAATTTTCTTTTCCATTTTAAAAACAATGCGGTTAATATCAAAAATATGAAAAGATCAATAGACATACATATAAATTAATAAATGAAATCTTGATAATGATTTTATAAAGAAAGTGAAATCAATTAAAATTAAATTTATCTATTTATTGCAGACCATGTGTTTTTATTTCAAATTCCAGAATAATAATTTGTGCTTTCCTTTGGAGAAAGTCAACAGTGAGCTTGAGAATTGAAGTTTCACTTTTTCACAATTTCTTCTGCTTTTAAAACAAAAACTGTTTCTTTCTCAATTATTGCATTTTCTTAATTTTTAAAATTTTAAAAAAATCCAAAAAGAAAGAAAAACACACACCCTAATTGTGATGATTCTTCACCTGGGCTCTTTCGTCCACACCCCACCCCCACCCATTGCGAAGTATCGTAAATTCGCAATCCTCTACACAGGTCTCCACGTGTTCCCGTGAGCCCACCTAACTCATCGTCTGATTCTCACCCAAAACACGGTCTCAAATCAAGGGCCAACTTGTTTGGCAACAGTCAATCACATCCAACCACGTGTCCAACCTTGTGAAACCCTTCAATCCCACTCGCTATAAATCTAACCCAACCACTACTACCATCTCAACGCAAGAAAAAGTCCCACACCGAAAAAAAAAAAAAAAACTACAAGAACTCAGTCAGTGTTTAGCGCCGCCGTAACCCTACCTTCTCTCACTCTCTTTTTTTCAGATTCTCCGCGGGGCTACTAAATTACGGTTACACCCTTCTGGTTATGAGAGCTTCCAATCCCCGCCAGCCAGAGCCACAGAGCCGAAGCTCTTCTTCACAACTCCGCTTCGCTCGCCAGAGATATTGCCGGTACCGCCGATTGAAATAGAGACCCCAACAAAACCTTCTCAAATTCCATCTTTACCCCTCCCTGTAAATATTCGTTTTTTATTTAACCGTTACCAACCACCATGCAAAACTCGAAGAGCCACCGTAACGGCCAAGGCGAGCCTCACCGCCGGGGGAAGTTAACAAACAAATCCTCTTCCTTTCACAGCAACTCATCGCCGGCCGCCGCCATGTCGGGTACCTCAATCCGGCGTCCAGTGACGCTGCCTGAACTTCTGATAAACAGGAACCGCGCCACAGCAGCGGCGGCAGCCGCCGAGGTTGTGCCGAGACAACCGCCGAAGCTCTTGCTGAAGGTTACGATCATGGGGAGCCTTGGTCCCGTGCAGGTGGTGATGACGACGGAATCGACCGTCGGAGATTTAGTGGCGGCGGCGGTTAACCAGTATATTAAGGAAGGTCGCCGCCCAATTCTGCCGTCTAACGACCCTTCGCAGTTCGATCTTCATTACTCTCAGTTCACCTTAGAAAGTAATCTTCCCTCACCGAAAAATTTGATTTTGTTGAATGGGAAATTGTTAATGGAGTTAATCTTATTGTTACTGTTTTTTGAGTGCAGGTTTGGACAGAAAGGAGAAGCTGAGAGATATTGGGTCTAGAAACTTCGTTCTGTGTCCGAGGAAGCACGGTGGTGGTGACGGTGATGGTGGCTCAACGACGTTTGCTTCGTGTTCAAGAGAGGCAGACAAAACGACAAAGGGTGGTGCGTTTGGATGGCTAAGGTTCATGGATTTTTCTCGCTGAAAATTATTGAAGGATCCTAGTATTCTGTCACAGTTATTTGCTGATATTTTTGCTATCAAACTTTTAATTATTTCTAATGCGTCATTAGTAATGGCCAATTAGTGTAAAAAAGAACATGTCGGCCATTTCATATTATTAGCTTTTTGGAAGAATCTCTTTTTTTTTTGTTCTCATTTGGGTTTTTGTTTCCCTTCATGTGAAGCGATTCCATTATGCAAGTTGCAATGGCACACACTGTCTTGCTTATTATAAGTCAGTGATGTTGATATTTAGTTATGATTCATTTACATATTCAATAGTTTTGATTCCTTTGAATGTCCTGAAATAGTAGTCAGTTTAAAAAAGTGCTTAAAAAATATTTTTTGTATTCGTGAAATATTAATTACTTTATCATTAAGGGCATGATAATTTAGTATTAGAAAGATGCCACACCAGATTAATCAAACTAATGCTCTCTAACGTCGGCCAGAATAATTTATTATTGAGTGGATTTTCAGTGCATTGGAATTGAATTATAGGTAATAGAAGACACTCACGCCCCACATGACGTACACGTTTTAAAAACTGCTAATGTTTGAAAAAATTATTAATTTGTTCAAATAATTTTATTAGAAGGAATATGATTTGTTGGTAATTGATTATCTAACAGATATATTGATTAATAAATACATTATCACACATATAAATATATATATATATATATATATATATATATATATATATATATGAATACAAGAAAACAGAAACTTTCATACAAAAGAAAGAAATGAACGATTATAAATACAAAATAAAAATGAATGCGAATAACATATTCTAAATACAATAATCTTGTAATATTCTTCACTCTCTTAAGTTGAATCTTTGTGAACTATCTTTTGTATCAAATCTTTAAATACTTTTATGAAAAAGGTTTAAAAAGTCATATTAACCGGTGTTGAGACAAATATTTAAATACTAATAATTTTAGGTAAAATAAAGTGTCCAAAGATTTTTGTTTTCAAACTATACTTCTATTTTTTGTTATTATATGATCTCCCTCAAAATAATATAAAAAGAGTGCAAGTGTAATGCTGTAAAAAAAGACAAGTTAATATTTTTTGAAAAAATACGAGATCTCGGTGCAATTCAAAAAGGCCCCAGAACTATTTGTTTAATTTACTCTAAAACAAATAAATAACACTTAAAGTTATAAATTTATGCATAAAAAAAAAATAGAACTTGTAAATAATCAATTTAGATGGTTAGGTGAGTATGGACAATTTTGAATTATGTATAATGTTACTGTATACTGAAACCTTTTTCTCTCCTACACTGTATTATAATCACGTTTCTATTCTATGCCTTAAACTATAAGGTTAAAATAAAAGATTTAATATTGAAAAGTTTATCTTATTCGGTCTAATTGATGCTATTGATAATGAGAGAAAAAAATTCTGAAAATTTCAGAGGAAAAAATAGAGAAGAGTGTTTCCGTATTAGACCAATAGTTAGACAGCAATAAAATTGTTCTATTTTTCTCTTTAATAGGGTAAGAAAAACCTGGCTAACCGTAGGGACCCTCCTTTAATTATCAGTCTGTCCATATCATATAATATTCACATCTTATAGTTAATAATAATACTTTGATATATAGATTAATTTGGATCAATTACTTTAATTTATACATGTCCATAAAATTGATTAATCCAACATTCTCCCACTTGGACAATATAAATTAAATCACAATAACAATCATTTATCCAGATTAGTTCACAATATGTGATCACAACAAAATGCCAAAGTATATTCAATCACAAGGTCCAACAAAATAGTATCTCATCACTGCGGAAAATTATACTTGAAGAAGTAATAACATCAGACAAAAACAAAAACACCTACATCACAATGACCTTTATGAATGTGAAATATTAATACACATGTCCCAATCATCCGCCCTAGATGCTATATAAGATTAAAACAATCTTACCACAATAATAATTTGAGACTAAGTCCAAAATGTCTCAAAAATTATGTCATAACACCAATTGCACAAATCATAATAAACAAAATATGACAATACAAGATAATTGTCGTCACAACAATAAATAATTATTATCACACATTTTAATAGATACGACAATACAATAAATGATGTCCAAAAGGGAAATACATATCTATAAAAGAAAACTCCCACTAAACCAATACATCAAATAAAACAATATATCAAAAGAACCTTATCACACCCATTTGGGTTACATGCTCAACAAATGCCTTAACAGTTAATTCCTTAGTTAAAGGATCTGCTATCATCAGCTATGTGGGAATATGCTTAACTCGTGTTTGAAATTCCTAGATATTCTCTCTAACAAATATGAATTTTGTGTCAAAATGCTTTGACCTTTCGTGGTATTATTATTACGAGAGAACATATCACAACAGAGTTGTCATAATATATAGTAAAAGGCTTAGAGATGCTCTCTATAACACCAAGCTCAGAAATAAAGTTCTTCAACCAAATTGCTTGGCGTGTATCCTCATAACACGCTATGTACTCTGCCTCCATGGTTGAAGTAGCTGTAAGTGTCTTCTTAACACTTTTCCAAGAGACAACTCCCTCAACCAACATAAATATGCATCCAAATGTAGACTTGAAATCATCTGGACAACCACCATAATCAGAATCAGAGTATCCTGTCAATTCAAGACAATCAGACCTTCTAAAAGTCAGCATATAATCCTTGGTACCTTGCAAATATCTCATGACTCGCTTAGCAGCTTTCCAGTGAGATAGACCAGGATTGCTCAAGTATCTTTCCATCACATTCACAACGAAAGCAATGTCTGGACGAGTGCAGACTTGAGCATATATGAGACTGCCTACAGCGGAAGCAAAATGAACTTTCTCCATTTTTGCAGTCTCATCGTCATCCTTAGGACACTGGGACTTAAAAAATTTCTCACCCTTTTGAATAGGTGAGGTACAAGGTTTGCATGATTTCATGTTAAATCTATCCAAAACCTTCTCAATATACCCCTTTTGAGATAAACCAAGAATCTTACGAGTTCTGTCACGATGTATCTTGGTGCCTAGAACAAAGAGACATTACCAAGATTTTTCATATCAAAATGAGCTGTTAACATTTGTTTGGTATCACACAGGAAATCCACATTATTGCTAGCTAGAAAAATGTCATCAACATACAATACCAAAATAATAAATTTCCTACCACTAGCCTTTAAGTATATGCATTGATCAACAACGTTCTCCTTAAAACTGAGAGAAGTGACAACATCATCAAACTTTAGATACCACTGTCTCAAAGCCTGTTTCAACCCATATATTGATTTTCTCAGTTTGCATACCATGTGTCTTTCCCACTCTCAACAAAACCATCAGGTTGATCCATGTATACATCCTCAAACAGATCTCCATTCAGAAAAGCGGTCTTCACATCCATTTGGTGAAGCTCCAAATCAAAATGTGCCACAAGTGCCATCACAAAACGAAATGAATCCTTAGTGGAGACTGGAGAGAATGTCTCTTTAAAGTCTATGCCTTCTCTCTAGTTGTAGCCTTTTGCAACGAGCCTGACTTTATATCTTTCCACCTTCCCATTGGCTTTGCGTTTAGTCTTAAAAACCCATTTGCAACCAACAGGTTGCGCCCAACAAACAAATCTACCAAGTCCCAATCACCATTTTTCTTCATAGAAGCCAATTCATCCTCCCTAGCAGCCATCCAATGAAAATGATTTGAGCTAAAAGTGGCTTCAGGAAAGGAAACAAGATCAATGCCCTCTATAGAGTTAAACTCACGCTCCTGCAAATACACAATGTAATCCCTGAACCTAGTGGATTTAGTAGATGTGGAAATTCTTCCCGATCTTCGAGATCCACACTCAATAATATTTGGATTTGGGATATCTTCACCAACAACATGATCAACAATAGTATCAACCATTGGTTCAACAACATCATTTTGGATTAAGGTAGATGGAACAGACTCCATGGCTGGTGCAAAAGGAAGGGGAACATCAATATGTTCTACTCAGAACTCTACAGTGCGAGGTTGCATAGCTACATCACCACCTGAATCATCTTTAAAATAGATTGCACGGTCTGACTCAATAGTTCTGGTAGTGTGATTAGGACAGTAGAATCGACACCTTCTAGATCCAACGCTATATCCAATAAAATAGCTAGAAATAGTCTTAGGATCAAGCTCCTTAATCTCTGGATTGTATGGTCTAACTTCTGCTTTACAGCCCCATACTCGAGAATGCTTCAAGGTAGGTCTTTTTCCTGTTAAGAGTTCGTAAGGAGTCTTCATAACAAACTTACTCGACATATGATTCAAAATATAAGCAGCAACCTTCAAGGCTTCTCCCCATAAGAGAACTGAAAGAGTGGAGTTACCCAACATACACCTTACCATCTCCATAAGTGTACAGTTACACCTTTCAGCAACACCATTTTGTTGCGGAGTGTCAGGCATAGTGTACACTGCCTTGTTTCCGCATTCCTATAAGAACCTAGCAAAAGGTCCAGGATTCCTACCTGTTTCATCATATCTCCCATAGAATTCGCTACCTCGATTAAAATGAACACACTTAACTTGAGTATTAAACTTCAATTCAACAACAACCTTGAATTCCTTGAAAGAATCCAAAGACTCTGACTTTTCATGCAATAGATAAATCCAACCATATCGAGAGAAGTCATCGGTGAAGGTAATAAAGTACATATATTCTCCTATAGCTATAGGAGTAATAGGTCCACAAATATCTGTGTGAATCAATTGCAACATTGTCTCCTTTCTGTAACCACTGGTCTTCCTAGTCGATATAATTATCAAAATTAGAGAAGTCCAACCTATGGAGAATGTTCGCCTTAATTAGTCTCTCCATTCTTTCTCTGAAGATGTGACCTAACCTTTTATACCACAACATGAAAGAGCTTTCAATTATCCTCCCACGCTTACTTCTGACAATATTACAAACTTCTGATTAGTGCTGGACAATAAAATTAGGATCAAGATTCAGTAAATATAAATCATCAGACAATACACCAGAACTAATCAAAGTTGAGTTACGGAAAATTTTAACTTCATTATTTCAAAAAACAAATGTAAAACAACATTTGTTCAAAACAGAAATAGAAATTAAGTTTCTTCCCATAGAAGGTACATAAACAACATCACTTAAGGTCAAGTCAAATTCACTACTTAATCTTAAACTTTCAGTTCAAATGTTCTCCACTCCAACATTGACACTATTGCCAACTGCAATCGGTAGCTCTCCATCACTTGGCCTTCTCCTGGTTTTGAGTTCCTGTAATAAGTTTGTAACATGAACAGTTACACCAGTGTCTAGCCACCAAGAATTAGAAGGAACATCAACAAGATTTGATTCAAAACATATTAGAGTCAGTGGATTACCTTTCTTCTTTTTCTCTAGCCAGTTTTTTAACTTAAAGCAATTTGCTTGCTTATGTCCAAAAATGTCACAAAACTTGCACTTTCCTTGAAACTTGGGCTTCATTCCTAACGACTGCTATGTTTTAGGAACAGAAGTAAACCTGTTCTTCTTGAATGAGACTTTAACATTTTTCTCTTTTCATAAATTCTTCTTTTTCTTTTCAGCAATTCCATTAGAGACATGCCGAACCACATAACCTTTACCTTTTTTTCATAGTCTGTTCCTCCTAAGTCAGAATATAGATCAATTCATCTACTGTCCATTCCTCTTTCTGAGCATTATATGAAGTCATCAGCATATCAAATTCAGAAGGAAGAGAATTTAGAACCTGTCATACTAAGAAATCCTCCCCCAGAACAACCTTCATATACTTGAGCTTGTGGTACCGGTTAGTGAGTTTCATTGCATACTCACGAACACCACCAACACCATCATACTTTGTCTTGGTCAGCAGACTTAGATAGGTAGACTTCTCAGTCTTATCAAATTTCTTAAATTTGTTTCCCACATCTGCCAAGAATTCCTTAGCTTTAGAAGTTTTAGGGATGTTGTCCTTGATAATCTTCTCCATGCTGTGCTTCATGGTTATTAGACAAATTTTGTTAAAATAAATCCATCTGTCATATTTTATCTTCTCCTCAGCATAAGATGTGGCATTAGGTACATGAGGCTTATCCTTAGTGGGAGCAGAATCAACACACGAGATAGCCAGGAAAAATTTGACCGATTCCATCCATTACTCAAAGTTAGTTCCATTCAATTTGATTAAGGAACCTAAATTCATAGGCATAGCTGGAATCTAAGAGCATATTATCAAAACAAATTAATCCACAGAATATGTTGAGTTTTCAATAACAATATCATATCTTTAAAGGCTAATACTGAAAAGATACTAAAAACCTTAAAGATGTAATCAACCACTCACCAAGAATCATATCACAAGATAAACAAACCGAAGGGTATGTCTACTTATCAACACAAATCTTGATGCAACAATAGAAAACAATAATATTTTGTACTTTAATGTCTCAACATAATTCGTCTCACGAAGCTGAGCTCACAATCATGTAAAACATTCAAACATTTTTTTTTCAACATTTGACATTTTATCATAATTCGTTCTGCGAAGCGAACTCTCAATTATGAATCATGTCCAACAATATTCATCAGGATAAATATATGATACAACTCATAATTAAGCAATAAGATCAATTTATAATAATAATAATAATAATATCAATTTTTTTTACGGTTACTATTCATCGTCTTCAACCTCAAGACTATCCATTTGGTATTTTGGTCATTTTTCCCTCATCCAGACACCAAATTAAGTGATTCTTGTTACGTTAGATTCATATTGACGAGCTCTACAACATTATGGGTTTGGTTTTACAAAAAAGGCTTTACAAACTTTTAGGTTCTGCATGAAAAAACGAAAAACGAGATTTGGCCTCTAGTGTTATCTCCCTCAATTCTCAACCAAAATTAACGATTCTAAGTGGGTTATGTTCAGATTCTTGTCCTCTTCAAAAGCCCTATGGTATGAGAACCTAATTTTCTAGTGGAAGGGTTTGATTTTGAATTTCTAAGTTTAAGGTTCATGAGTACAAAACGCATAAGTTCAATTCCCCATCAAATTAACCAGTTAAGGGTTCCATTTGTTCAAAAAAGATCATACAACAAGAACCCTCAATCAATTTCACAATTAAATTAACTCTAAAGGAGGATCTGAACCAAGCAAAGAAGTTTAAAAAAAATGACGTATTTCACAACAACAAATAGTCTGAAAACCTGGCTTTGATACCAATTGAAAGATTTAATATTGAAAAGTTTGTCATATTTAGTCTAATTGATGCATGTGAAGCACAATCATTATATTGAGTCCAGTACTTACCTAGAATTGAAGAGGATGATGCCATTGATAATGAGAGAAAAAGATCCTGAAAACTTTAGAAAAAAAAAAAAACAAAAAAGAGTGTACGTAAAACTGCTCTAATTTTTGAAAAACCAACTGGTTAACCGTAAGGACCCTTATTTAAATATTATAATTAAAATAGGACTTGCTCACCTATTATCAACCTGTCCATATCATATAATATTCACATTTCATAATTAATAATACTTTAATATATAAATTAATTTGAATCAATTATTTTAATTTATGCATGTTCACAAAATTGATTAATCCAACATAAAATAGATAAAAAAAATTAATTACTTTATTTTGTATAATAAAAAAAATTAAATTTTTAATATATAAATTTTAATTTCGTTAATTTTATATGAGTTCTCTTAGCTATTGAAGTAATTTAATAATTGTCATATGTATTTATTAAAGAAAAACCATTAATATGTAATTAATTTTGAAGAAGATTTTTTACTCTTTATTTTTTTCCTTTGTAAATTTAAAACTTTTAGCAATTTTTTTAAACTTGATTGCATATATAAACACATTACAATTATTAAAAGCTAAAGATGTAAACTATTAATGAAATTCAAACAAAATTAATAGAATTAATGTTTTTATACTAAAAATATATTTTTTCTTTTATTATAAAAGTAAATTATTTAATACTTATTATATTAGACTAATTATTTAAAGAAAATACAGAATGGATGAAACCTAACTAAATAAATAAAACGTTTCTGCTTTAAATCTGATGAAAACCCAGCTCAAATTCAATAGTCCGATATATTCGAAAGCCCAATTAAACCAAATTACACGAATAAAAAAGGCTACAAAAATGATAGTGACCCAAATTACACAAATAAAAAAGGCTACAAAAATGATAGTTAAAGCCCAAACTATTTGTGGTGTGATTAGTGCTTAAACAAAGTCCTAAAAAGTTGGCCCTAATACTCCATAGAAAAAAAAAAACTCAACCCTAACAGGGAATTCTTCATATCTAGTGGGTTTTAATCTTGATAGTTTTTCTTGTTATTATTACACGAGAAAATACGTGCAAATTTTCTCATTTAAGTTGTCTAAAACTATATTTAATTTAATTTAAGAAAAAAGTATTTCGTTCTATTTTTTTAAAGAAAACCTAGTTTTATAATTTTAAATAACCACAATTAGCTTAATTTTAAAATGACAACAATTACCTCAATAAAACCACACACATAATAAAATAAATAAATAAAAACATTACACATAATAAAATAAATAAATAAATAAAAACATATAAACAATTGTCAGTTGTGTGTTTTTATTAATTAAAAATTTGTAAAATATTTTAATAGAAGAAAATAATTAATGTAATGTCTTTTTTACACGACGAAAACCTTTTCCAATAATAATAATAATAATAATAATAATAATAATAATATTTAGCTAACTTTAATCTACAATTGCGCTCTACGACAAAGATCAAGAGTGTAGATAAAAGATTACAGGCAAAAAAACTAAAACTAAAATGATATATTAAATTAGAAATATTAAAATAAATATATATGAAACATATCCAAAATATTTTCCTACAAAGACAAAAAAGGGGAAAAGAAACAGGCGCGGAGAACTTCAAAAACCCTAACCAAGTGCATTGAGCAATATATATACATTTCTTAAACCCTTAAAACCATTTCTCTGCTGATTCACCTTCTCTCTTCCTTTCGTTTCTCTCACTTTTCCTCTGCACGCCGTTCTTGAAAATGGACTCACCAATGGAGTTTTGGGGTAACTTTCTCTCTTCTCTTTTTCTTTGCTTCATTTCGCATCAATTTTCGCAATACTCTAAGTTTAATCGATTCTTCATTTCTTTTAAACCGGCCGATTAAAGTTTCGTGTGCTAATGTTTATGTGTGGGTTTGCGGAATCGGTGAATAGTTTCGGCGATGTGATGTTAATGTTATGTGTTGTTTTGGAATTTAGGTACTGAGGTTAAGGTTGGGGAAACTGCGAAGCTTGATCCCAGGACTTTGAATGCATACATTCACATTTCTCAGGTTGCCCTTGGAGAGGCGAAAAAGGAGAAGGCAAATGAGCCTGTTGTTCTGTACGTGAAAGTTGGTGGTGGCCAGAAGATTGTTTTGGGAACCCTTAAAAGGGATGACATCCCTCACCTTTCGTTGGATTTGGTTCTCGACGATGAATCCGAGCTTTCGCACTCTTCCAAAACTGCTAGTGTCTTTTTTTGTGGATACAAAGTTCTAACGTATCCTTATATTATACTCTTGATTGTTTACTGTATATTGGTGTTTTTTAGAGAAAGTAGTGCCTGTAACTTTAAGTTTTGAACTATCTGTGGTTGTGTTTGCAATTGTGGCTGCAGTATACCTAATTTGCATGCAATTTTCAGCAATGAATGTTATGAAATTTTGCCTGCGAAGTTAATTTAGAACCTTGGATTATGGACATATTTTGTTGCTGTTTATGGTTTGTTTGGATTTCTTATTGTGATGTGTGTATGGGCATGGCATTGAAATAATTTTTTTTTTTTTAATAAACTTCATTTACTTATCTGTTTCGTCTTACACTTTTCCTTAACTTATGTGTTGCTGTGGCATTAGTGACGAGGGTAACATTGATGACTTTTCTGGTGAGGATCAACTGTCTCGCTTGAACCTGTTACTGTTCTGTTGTTTAATTTGCTTGCTCAAGAATGGTTTTATTTTGTATAATTTGAACAGATAGTGAAGAAGACAGCGAAGAAGAGGAGGAGGATCTTGTCTTGAAAGGTCAAGATAATGGTACATTCTTCCTCTATATGGGATATATGTTTAGTTGTGTGTATTACTATGTAGATAGGTAATAGTTATCTTATTTTAGGGAAACCTGTAATAAAAGCTGAAGCTGCAAAGGTTGCCAAGCCCTCTAAACCTGCTCCCGTGGCAGCTGCATCAGTAAAACAAGTTAAGACTGTTGTTCCGAAGAAAGATGAGGAGGATGATTCTGATTCTGACGAATCTGATGATGATGAATCCGGAGCTTCTGACGAGGTATTTTAGTCACCAATGGTTTAAATTGCAGTTTTATGTTATCTATTCGATATGAGGTATCAGGCTGTATTCTTTTGCAATCCAAATGTACAGTATAAGATAATGGATGCTTCCAAAGATTTATTCTTTAGCACCTTAATGGTTATGCAAGAGTCTTGGTTAAGTAAATACTTTTTGTCTTTATGAAAATAATCTTTTGTTTTTTCTTGCTGGTTTTTGTCGTAATTTTTCATCATGGGAAATTGTAGATGGATGATGATAGCGACAGTGACGAGGCAAGTGAGAGTGATGAAGAGACCCCTGTGAAGAAGGTAAGATATTTCTTTCTGCTGTATCGTTCATGTATTTTTTGATTTGTCACAAGATATACTGTCTTTTATTATAATTGAAGAGTTCTGAGCAAAACTTTTCCAGATCTTATACGTGACTTTACCTTTTGAAGGTGGATCAGGGCAAGAAGAGACCAAATGAGTCTGCATCAAAAACTCCAGTTTCTTCCAAGAAAGCTAAAACTGCTACTCCTGAAAAGACTGGTATCATATCCACATTTCTTCTTCATATGTGTCTGCGTATATACTAGTGCTTCTTACTTTAGTGTGTTATTGATGAATGCATTTGAATGGAGGTTGTATTAGGCATAACAAAGCAATACATTTTACTTTTTAGATATATTCTCCACGCTTTAGTGAAGTTTGTAAATGCTTGTAGTTATTGTTTATGACTAATACATTCTTCATATTTAACTTCCCATTGTACACTTATAATATTCTGATAAAAAATGGTTGTAGATGGTAAGAAAAATATACATGTAGCAACTCCCTATCCTACGAAGAAAGGTGGAAAGACTCCCAAAAGTGGTACAAAAGGCCAGTCTCCCAATTCTGCTGGACAACTATCTTGCGGAACTTGTAAAAAGTACGATTGTGTTTTTAAAAATAGTAGTAGACCTTGAAGAATAGCTTTACGAAGTTTATGTATTATGACTTATGCTTGATTATTTTATGGTTGTCTAGGTCTTTCAACAACGAAGCTGGTTTGCAACAACATAAGAAGTCCAAGCATGGTGGTCAGTGATTTGCATTTTACTTTACTCATGTAGTAATATTCCCCTGTATTACTGAGTAGTTTTTCAGTACTTTCGAATTTTTATCCTAAGGGCTGGTAAACGTTGGTTTAAGATGAACACGCAAGGTGTGGAATTTTCTTTTTGATATCGATGAGCGCCTATGTTGGATCTGCTATTTTGAAATCCTCTTTTTAATCATTCTTACTGTGTGTTTATGTTGCATGCTATGTTTTGTTTCCTTTTACGGCATTAAAACATAAATTCTCTGAAGTGTTGCAATTTACTTTTATTCTAGAATTTATTTAGATGGTGAGATGAAATTCTTATATAATGATAACTTCATTGCAAAACATTTTTTCCTATCTCATCATATAGATTTTAAAGCGCTTTTTTCATTGTCTTTTGAGGGCATTTTTAATTGCTGGAATTAAAACAAACGAATTTTGATTGCATCTTCTTTTAACTTAATCTTTGGCATTACAAATCACGCAAATCTGTATTGACTTATATTTTTCTAGTATTTGAGGTAACTCTAGTTTTCCGACCTCATAATTTGTTTTAATTGTTCCTTTGGTAATTTAAAATTACAATTAATTATTTAAAATTAGAACCATTAGTTTTGTTAAATGTTATTCGGCATTAAATTTTTTCCTTGCTCAATGGCTCGTGTACGTTCTCGAATATTTTACCGGTTGTGAAATAAGTTATCTACTTTTTATTCAATCCGAATATTTATTATAGAGATTTTGAACTTGAACCGGAATTCGATCAAAATTTTGTAAACAATGGGCAATATCAGATCAATTCGATCAATTTTCTTTCGTTAGACCAATGCATACTCATGGTTACTGGAAATAATTGTAAAATAAATGTCCGTTGAAGAAATCACTATTACTTAGTGTGAAACGAATGAATTGGACAATCATGTTTTTAGTACAATGGAAGGGTTAAAAAAATATTATAATATTATATTATAATTCCTTAAAAGTTTAATCTTTCTTTAATTTATTTGATAGAAATTATCCACCCCCTCTATTAAATTTTTTATCAATATATATCAAATTCATTCCAAAAATCATTTTAAAAGGTTAAATATTTAAAATTTATCATTCATCAATCCCCAAAAGTACTCACTAAAATAATGTAAGTTTTTCAAACATTCTCATTTTTATGTTTCAAAATTTAAAATTGTGTTTTTCATAAAGGTGTAACATTTAATGATATTAATATACTTATAATCTCATTTTGTAATCTTCAATAAAAAAAAATATCTATTTACTATTTTTTAACTATTCACTAATCAAGTCTATTTTTCAATTAACGATACATATTTATCTTAGTAATATTTGTCTTATGTTTTTATATTTATTTGAATGGATGAAAGAAAGATAAGGGAAGAAGCGATGGAAGAAGATACCTAAATAATGTAACATGGGAAGGAAAAGAAGACTTAAAAGAGACAAAAATAATTAATATAACATCAAGAAATAGAGGTTTCCTGGCAATGATAATTAATAAAGCCTACAAATTGAATATATGGTTACCTACTTACGTGATAAAGAACTTTAAATTGTTTTTACATAAAAGGTTTATAATGTTGAAAATGCATTAGTTGTATTATTTAATGTTTTGTTCAATACCTCTGCTAAAGAAATGTTCAATCTAATCTCTAAATTTTAAGATGAAATAATGTGATTTTTTAAGATTTGATCAAATTCATTAATTTTAAACTATACTAATATGATCATTTAGTTTATTTCCTCAGTTTTATAAGAGCATCACATGTGGAGATATGTTTAAGACCGAGTTATGTAGGCTATTTATTCTTACTTGAAACAACTCTTCACTTTGGAACATTTTCATTTGGCTCTTGGAGCTGATTAATTTCCTTTTAAGTAGCTTTTGCAAACAACTGTTTTTAAGAATAAGAAACAATATTTTGTCCAAATATACACTAACAACAACAAATATTATTATGTATCTTAATTAAATATAAAATAAAATAAATTATAAGTTATTTGAAGTTCTTTAAAATTTATTTCATTAATGTAAGATTGAATATAAGTTCTTTAATAGTGATATAACACCATAGAAACTACAAATTGCATTTTAAATGTGCCAAGCAATTTACGTAAGTTGCTTCCATCGAAGATGGCTCAAGAACAAAAGTACAATGTCGTATTATAGAAGTGTAAAGCTTAAAGTGTCAGTGAAACATATAAGTATAAAATAGTGTAAATTTCTTTCATTGAAACATCAGCTGGTTTGCCCGAGTGGTTAAGGGGGAAGACTTAAGATCTTCTGCACATAAGTGCGCGTGGGTTCGAACCCCACAGCCAGCAAAATTTTTATTTTCCAAGTATAAATTAACATTATAAACAGATACAAATATGAAGGACCTCTCTGGTCTAAAAAGAACCCAACACCCACTTAACAAAAAAATCCAAAGTCTAAAGGTAATTATCAATGGCAAAACATCTAAAAATTAGAAATCCAAAAAAATCATTGCTGTGCTACAATATTGTACAAATTTTCTGAGTTGTATCTGCATGTTTAAAGGTTAATATTCTATTTCTGTGATTCAATTTTTATTTATACTTGTCTTTATTTACCAAACCTTGGATTTTATATCTCTTTAACACTTTGTCTCAAGTTTAACTAAATGAGTCTATTTGTTTGTTGCCCAATTATTAGTTCCAATTATCTTAGGTCATTTTGTATGTTTTGGTGTAAATTAAGACTAATTCATTGTTCTTTTAGTTTGTTTGAACTTGCACATCAGAGTTTCAATTTTTTTTTAGTATGGTCAAAGTGGTCACAGTTCCCCTAGGGTTTGATTTTAGCATGAATATCATGCAAGAACAAAATGTAGCTGTTACTTTGACCTTTGTTTTATATCATGATACGCATCCGAGAAAAATCTTACCTTGAAAGTATCTACTTTCTTTATACAAGAAAGGACAATCATTGTGACATACCTTTTAAACTAAAGGGTAAAAATTATGTTGGCCTTCCAATGATCTTAAGAAACTTAATTTAATTGAAAACACCCACATTATTACACGAGGATTAAGGACTAAGATTGCGTGTCTTCATAACTTCTACAATGCCAACAAAATCATTAGGCAGTAATTAATTTAAAGGGGTATAAAATTGGTGAAAAAGTTGCATGGATAATGACCCTTTTGCCTGAAGTAACCAAAATGACAACTAATGATTCTTAGCATCACAGGTTACTAAGATTGAGCACCATCAGGTATGAAAGTATTCCCAAAAAGGGTTGCTTGGCTTTTTTTTAATCCCTTGGTGAAACCCAAAAGGGTACTTTCTGTCAAAAGAACATCATCATTGCCTTAGTAACATGATGAAGCAATATTGAGAAAAAGGGTTATAATTGAGCCATTTGCATTAAGACAACTGGCTTGAGAATATTAGCCAGTTGAAGCACAGGTCTAGTGAGTGAAAAAAATTATGCTTGGTGGTGTGGTTTAGAGAACACAACAAACAGCACATGCACTACAGCATGTGATCTCTTATCCTAATGTTTGTTTTTATAAAAGTTGAAAGATTTTATCAAAAATTGCAATAGGGCATCCCATGCTTTTCCCTCATAGCATGACATGTATTAAATAAGTGTAAAAGAAAGAATGAAAGAAAAAAAACAAAGGAACTCCCTTTCTTGAACTATTGAAAATGACTAGTTGTAAGGGCTATCAGAAAATTTTGCAATTATTTGTTTTCTTGTCGGAAGGTTAAGAAATCTAGTATGTTGTAGCTTTTAGACAATAAATTATGTGTAAAGAAATCAAACATGAAGGTGTGAGTGAATAAAAATATGCATTAGAGCTTAACCATAGAGCATAGGCAGAAGAAGTGTCGGTAGGAGAAAGCTATAGTGACTAGGGAATATTCTCACTCTTTGTAACCAAGTCACTTATTTTTCACAGTTTCTTATAAAGAGATTCTAAAAAGTAAATGAATATCAAAGAGAATTGTTCATTTTGACTGAAATTTATCAAAAATTCTCACTTCTCGTTTAATTAGTCTCTCTTCTGATTTTAAAATTTTGAATAAAAAAAGTAAGTATTTGTTTCAAATTTGACCCCAATTCAAAAGGGTAATAGTCTTTTAAGACTAGAACTTTAAACAAGTTAAAGAGACTTGAGATTCAACCCAATTCCGATGAAAAGTTTATAGAGTGTGTTACTAATTTTTTTAAAAGGAAAACAAACTGTTTAGAAGGAGAAGAATGCTTGGTAAAATATTAAATATTTTACTCTATACTCAAAGAAAGTAGCAAATGATTGCATGTATGGTAAATAAAATTCATTCCTTGGGGAAAAAAATGAGAAATAACATGAATTAGAAGCGCATTTTTATCCACCACAACATTATTTGGCTCAGACTAAGCAAACCTAACAAATAAAGGACTCACGAAATATATAGCTATAAAATCTCACAAAACAATCTATGCAAACAAAATCACACTGTCTACTTGATGATGTCTAAGGCTCTAACTTAAGAACTTTTTGGTACATCTTCATAGCTGCCCTGAAGCCGGTGTGATGCAATTCTAGTAATAACAGCACTTTGCCTGTGATCTGTATCTTCTGATGGATGGCAATGAAATCTTGGAAAGGACTTTTAATTTCTTTGCCAAGTTGAAAATGATTTGCTCTAAAATAGCTGTAGATGTTTTGGTACAGCTTTTGTTGGTTGAAGAAATCAGCCCCCCTTGATGTATTTTTTTGAGGAGAAACTAGAAAAATATGGACACAACATTGATGAAACTTAAGTAACTTGAGAATTTGGCTCAATGAGCTTTACACAATGGTGCCAACGTAGCCAAATCCTACAATTGAGAATGTTATGGTCTGAAGGAAGAGGTAGATGAAGTAGTTGTGTTTTCCATGCACAAAATCATAGCATCCACATAAGAAGAGAAATGCAGCAAATCCCAGCTCCAGTAAGTTAAGTCTGTTCATATTCAAACAAGAAAAGAAATCATAATTAGACAAAAAGAGATGAACAAAAATCTAAATATTATCTAGAAAAGAAGGACATCCCTTGCAATTAGTGGCCTAACATGAGAAAACTTTTAAGACCCCTTTAAGTACATATGGTACTTTTCAATAATGTAAAGTGAGATAATAATGGGGTAGAAAAGTGGGACATAACCTCTCCTTCATTACATACTTTGAGTTCATGCTAAAATTATTTTGATGTGAGTTTTCTAAGATCTTGACAAGGGCATGTGGTTTTCTAAATTCTTCTGCCATATTCATGTGCATGTGACAGAAATGTTTTGATTAGGGTGGCATGGCATGCTGTTGATTTGGAAATGGAATTAAAAAAAAAAATCATATAAATGTTTACCTACTAGAAGAGAATCTTAACTGTTACAATGAAGAATATCTAAAAACTATTTACTAATAAGTAGGAACCTATAAAACTATTTCCTTGCAATCATTGAATTATTGGCCACACACAGAGTCTAGAACTCATCTCCATTATGCCAGCGTGTGCATGATTGAGAATCACAAATTCACAATAGAGATGTGGACAAGAAACCATAACTAATGCCAAATGCAAACACAATTATTTGCTCAGCAAGAATAAGTAAAAATAAAACTAAGAAACTGACCTTTCAACAAATTTGGATCGAGTCTTTTTGGGGGTCTTGGTGACATTATTCTTCTTGGCAGCATCTCCTGTTTTATTCTTGTTATTGCTGTTGACAGAGTCACCAAGTTTTTCAGTCACAACCCATTCATTAGCCCTCCCATACTCTAAGAGGCCTATAAATGTTGCCTTGGTACGGTGCAAAGACATCACATTCTCAAAGAGGATCCAATAGAACAGAAGGTGAATGGACCTGCCAAAGTTGCTCACAACTTTTAGAACAAATTCAAGGACTAATTATGCCTACAAGTCTATGACAGATATGGCAAAAACATGTTAAAAACAAGGGCAAACCGTACCTTGGTGTTCCAACTGAATTGAGAATGGTGATGACAGAAGGAATATAAACAGCTCCCCATATTGGAACGTGAACCTCAGGGATCAAGATTGTGAGGGGAATCACAACACAGTAGAAGAAGAAGGTCACCATGTGAGCTATGATTTTGCGAACAAAGAAAAAGCTGTATATAACGTACACTTTCTTCCAGAACCTAACTTTCTGCAGAAATGTTTGCAAAAGAAAAAAAAAAAAACATCAGAACATGCAATGAAATACTTGCATTGTCTCTTTACCCTTCAACATATATATAGTACAAAGAATAAAAGTACTCACCTTGTTCCTCACTATCTCCATAACCATTTTGCGGAACAAATTAGCAGGACCACAAGACCATCGGTGCTGCTGGAATCTAAAGGCTCTCAAAGTACTTGGAAGCTCACTTTTGGCCTATATAAAGTGCAATTATCAAAAGGGTACAAATAATTAGTCTAACAAAATATAAACCATAGTTCATAACACATGATCCATATTCTCCATTATGCAAAATATTAATTGTTAATTTGGAACATTGATTCACCTGGAGGTCTCCAAGGTACAAAAATTTCCATCCCCTAAGACTAGCACGAACAGCAAGGTCCATGTCTTCCACTGTTGTTCTGTCTTTCCACCCTCCAGCTTCATTAATAGCACCTATTCTCCAAATTCCAGCAGTTCCTGCATTAAGTTCCTCAATCAGCAACTTTCCCAGTAAATGATCATCATGCTACACTAACCTATCAGTCACCTATGCTATGACCATGTGCTGTGTAACACATGTGTCACACTGAAGTAGGTAAGGTCAACATGTCCTGAAGGGTAGAAAGAAGTTAAAAGAATCACCGTTGAAACCGAAGAAAGCATGAGTGGCTGACCCAACTTCTTGCTCTACAGTGAAATGGTAATCCAGGGACATCTCTTGCATTCTTGTCAACAAACACTCATCGGCATTCACTATCAAAAAAAAAATAATTTTACCCATGTTAGTAAAACAAGCAAACTTTATAATTAAAAGGTGAAAATGATTAGATTACTAAATCTGTATGAACCACTCAAAAGGGTAAAAGAAAGTTTTTGACTTGAGATCAAATGATTTTACTTTGTTACTGAAGTAACTTTTTCATAGGTAAGTAGTAGTACAGAATCAAGTAAAAATGCAACAACGCCATCGTGTGGTGGACCACATGGACAATAGAACAAAAGTCAGCAATGGCCCCACACTTGCACATGTCACAACATTCATTTTTTTTTTCAAATAAATGTTCCTAAAATTAATTTAATTTCAGAATGTGAGTGGAGTTGTAGCATTTAAATAAACTAACACTAATTCTTGTTCAATATTAATGTACTATATTATATAACTCAACTAGTGTGTGTATATATATATATATATAAATTCTACCCAACTAAGTTTATTATTTAATTTGATTAATGTTTTGAGCTTAGGTGACGTAACAAGAGAGAAGGGGAATTTGAGAAGTGTCGGCAAGGGGAGTAAGGTCCACTTGAGGCACATGGCACTCTCTTCACAGTTAAATTTTTTTTTTTGTTTTTTATCTAAACTCAAAAAATTCTGCAAAGGCACGTGGGAAGTGGGTTCGCTGGATTGGGAACTTTGAAGTTTGGATGGATGCAGAAAATGACAAATTTACCCCTCCCACCATGTTCTATGTTCTTCCCCAAATAGTTGCCCCTAGAGTGATAAAAGAAATATGTGTCAGACTGCGTGGCTCGCTCTAAAAACCCCACAAAAAGAAAGATAGATTTAATACCTTTTTTTGTAACTTACTTATACTCAGTTGTTCCAAGTTTTTAACCCCTCATCACGTTTTTTGTAAGATGTGGAAAGATACTACCCCCAGAGTTCATCCACTTAAATTGACCAAATTACCCCCCAAAATTTTAGAAGAAGAGTAACGCAAATCAATGGTTAATCTTATCACACGTTATTATATTTGGGTGTGTGCAAGATTAGATTTTTCTGAGCTGGCACCCAGAGAGAAAGAGTGAAGCTTTTCATTTGTTTGTTCTTGACACTTTTTTTTTTCTCAGTTGTTGTTTTACTGTTGTGAATGGGGACATGATGGTGAAGGAGACAACCTTCACACTGGCCCGTAGGTGGACCCCACCCGTGATTGAAGGGTTTGTTTTGGTGGGCTAGCCAGGTCAAACGGGGACAAAGGGGAAAGTGAAAGTCCACATAATAAATATAATTTTCTCCCATCAAAACAAACCCACCGACACTTACGAGTTGTGTTAAAACGAAAAACCAAGTACTAGGAAACGGTGAAACGGATTTTACTAAGGTGAATGGGTTAACGAGCATTTACCAAATCTCCAACGAGCTTGAACTAGAGCAATGTCGGGGTTGCCCACCAAGAAAGGAATGGAACGTCTGAGAAAATCTGGCTCTGGACGAAAATCAGCATCGAAAATTGCCACGTACTCGCAATGTTTCACATAGCTACGTTTTAGGCCTTCTTTTAGAGCACCCGCTTTGTACCCACCTCGAGTCTCTCTGATTTGGTATGTTATGTTTATCCCTTTGCTTGCCCATCTCTGGCATTCCATCTCCACCATTTGCTGCATTCACAATTTCAAATATTTCACACAAATTCAACTCCCCAATACTAATATTATAATAAATATTAAATCTTTCACATTAATAGCTCAAAACTAAACTGAAAAATGTGAAGAAAAAAAAAAATACCTTGATGGTAGGGTCAGTTGAATCGTCGAGCACTTGGATCACGAGACGATCCGAAGGCCATGAGAGATTACAAGCTGCTCCAATTGACACCTTGTACACCTGACCCAATAATTAACCAAACCCAATAACATACACGTTAGTACGAAAACAAAAACAAACACTAGTTTCGAAGCTAGCATAAATCTAGATACACACGACAATGTAGCAGTCAGGCCCAACAACTACTCAATCATTTATATACACTGTTTTAATTGTGTCATTCTCCAATGTGGGATCTTGAATATGTGTGTCTTACACAGCAATGAGTGAACATGTATGGAGAATAAAATTCTGCAGAAGTAGAGATTTTGATTGAGAGTGGAGAATCTTGCAGACCTCTTTTTCATTGAACATGGGAATCTGCACAAGGACGACGGGGAAGTTGGTGTTGCCGAGCTCCTCGTCCTCTTGGAGGGGTTCGAACTTGTAGCGCTGGTGGGGTTTCTTCCAGAAGAGTTTGACGAGGATGATGACAATGCCCATGTAGACCCTCTCCATGAAGAGCATGAGGGCCATGGCGAGGCAAATGTACACCGCCACGTTCAGCAGCGGCACGATCAGCGGCGCCTTTATGACCTCCCACACCATCCTCATCTGGGCCGTGACGTCGAAATTCACGCCCTGGATTGAGTCCGGGATGAAGAACTTTGGCTCTGAATCCACCATTTTCGCAGCTGGGAAAGTGGGAACAGAAGTTGAAAGAGTGAAAGTTTTGAGGGTGAGTGAAGGTGTGTGCTTTTTGTATGGGGTTGAAATGGCAATAAAAATCTGCAATGCCCTTGTTGGCAATGACACTTATAGTGCAGATCTCTCTCCCCCAAACATGGAAAAATGTTTCTCTATTCTTTCTTCCTCTTGTCTCTCACACTTGTGCTTCTGAATGCTTCTCTTCTCTATAGTCTTTCTCTCAGAGTGTGACCGACAGAGGAGAATAGAGGCATTCTAGACAGAGAAAGCGAGTGAGAGAGAAACAGAGAAAAGAGAAACAGAGAGAGAGTTTGTGAGGGGCAATAGATGCAGAGATAAAGGGGTCCTTTATAGTCATGTTTTGGTGATAGATTTTCCTGATACACGTTTTTTCTTCTTATATTATTATCATCATTATTATCATTTATTATTTATTTTATTATTATGTGTCTCTGATCTCACTCATATTAACTGTCATTTAATGTTGTCTTTTAATTTAGTAGAAAATGATAGCTAAAGTTATTAATGCAGGATTAATGCTTAATCAGTGTTTTCCTCTGCCTTTGATTACTCAGGTTGAAAAGGAAGCACTTATTTTTTTTTCTAAACATATCAGATCGGTATTAAAAGTTTTTCATTTTTAAAGTACAAAACGATCTTCTCAGTTAAACCATTAACACCGTCAAGAAAAAGAGATTTTTTTGAATAAATAACAATTACTTACCTGTTATCTGTGCCTTTTTTAAATTTAAGCAGATATATTTTCTAAAATTAATGTCTTTAATTATTGAATTTTGGAGAAAAATAATAATTGCTATTATATTACTGTAAAACGATGAAATTTTGCATTTTTTATCTGTTAGTTTTTGTTACTCAAAAATATGACTTTATAGTTTCTTTGTCTTTGCCAATACCTAAGATTATTTTTAATACATTTATTTACAAAGCTGTTTAGTAAATTTTGTAAGGGGAACAAATGACATACATTGCTTACATAATTAATATCACTTAAAAATATTATATTTTTATAAAAGAAATTACAGAAATAATGTTTATTGCATTATGAGATGATCGATTATAAAACTTATAAAAAAATAAAGTTAAATCATTTTAATGATATTAATATTAAAAATGAATTTTTTATAGAGTGTTGAATTTATGTGATATTGTAATAGTCACAAAATTAATATAAATAATTTATTTAAATTATTCATGTATTTGAAAAATAAATAAACATTTGGAGTAAGTGAGACTCCTTTATGTCTGTCGTCTCATAGTTATCTTTTATTTTAATATGCATTTATTTGATCTAATAAAATAATTCTATTCCATTATTGTAGTTTTGGATTCAACGGTAATTAGGATTGGTATATTTTTACTTTTGTGAAATGGCTTAATTTAAATTTGTTAACATTTTTTTAAAATATGAAAAGATAATGTGAGGTCTTGCTGAGTGATATAGATCCTAGTTGTAAGCCGTGGGACATTGTCCCAGGAGATTTTATATTACACCAAAATTCTAGTTTTGTTCCATAAAAAATAATAATGGAGTTCCCATGGGACATATGTTTTAAAAGAATATAAACCGTTATAGACAAATAATTAATTACTAATTTTACTTCTAGATATATTATATAGATTTTATTTATTAATAACAATATATTTTCCATTTAAGATATATAACTTTATTCTTTTCTTCTTTCTTTTTTATTTTCTATTTTATCTTTACCTTTTATGGCTTCCTCAATTTTCCTTAAATGTTTAACTTTTCTAACTTTTTCTTAGTTTCAATTTTATGCTCCATTAACTTCTGCTAAATGTTTAAGTTTCCAAACTTTTTCTTAGTTTTTATTTTTAAAATGTTTATGGTTTTTTAGGGGAATAAGTGTTTTGGATTTGATTAAATTTAGTTTAATTTTCAATTGATCCAATTAAATTTAATTAAATTAGATTGAGTTAAATTTATTCATTTTTATTTTACAAATCAATTTAATTAAATTAGGTTATAAATTGAGTAATCTAAAATATTATATATATATTTTATTTTTTACAAAAATACCTCAAAACCATTTCTTTTTAATGCTTATAATTCTTACAAGTGAAGGTACTTTAACATACACATAAATAACGATTTCAAAGATGACAAGTCATTAAAATAATAATTGTATATTATTTATTTTAAACTAAGTGAACGTGGTCTAAAAATAAGTCAGCATATATATTATCTTATTGAAAACATATTATATTTCATAAATAGTATGTGATACATGAAATATTTATTAGAATTTTCTTTATTTTTCAGAATATAAAACATTCTAGTAATACATATTTATAAAAAAATATTTATATAATTAATTTTAAATTTTTTATATACCATTAAATTTAAGATTTAGAAATTAAAATTATATAAATTTTAGTATGTAATTAAGTTTGGTGAATTTCATCTAGCTTAAGACTCTGAACTGGTTATGCGACTATTTTAATCGGATATATTATAAAAGAATACTTATTTACCAACGCAGTTTAAAAAAAATTTAATTGAACTAAATTAAATTATACAATTTCATGATGGAAACATAACCTACTTGTATTTCTAATTTTTAAATTAAGATAATTGTTTCTTGTCTCATTCCAACTTTTCATAGTTTTTATTTTGTTAAGTTGTAAGAATTTTCAAATTAAGATGATTGTATTTCATTTATGGGTTTAATAATAAAAACAATTTTATTCAATTGCTATTTGTTTATATTTTTATAAAAAAGTTTAATTATTTTTTTGAATAATGTAATCGTATAAAATAAAATTACTTATTTCGAATAAATAAAATTAATTATAAAATTTATTACTCATTATTATCATTTTATAAATTTTAACACTCATTTTTTTTTCTCATCTACATTTTCTACACCATCTCTTCTAAATCAGAAAAGCACTTACAAAATATTGTGGTAAAGTTAGACTTTTATCACTCCTAAGGTATTTTCACTTTTAAGTTTCTTACTTCAATAATTCATTCATTTTTAATTGTTAGTAATCAAAGTTTGTGTTTCAAATATCGTGTTAGATAAGAATGAATATTATAAAAGAAGAAAAATTCACAAATATATTACCTTAACATATCTCTTATATGAGTTAATCTATGATTAATTAGACTAACCTTTTTCAAACTTCTCTGTATTGAAATCTACTTCTTGTACGTGCATTATGATTTGAAGCTCTTTTAAGTATTCTTACTCATAATTCTTTTTCTCTTTTGTTTAAATATAAGTATTGTATGTTGTATATTAGTTAGGTTTTGAGATTTAGAGGATTTAATTGTTATTATTATTTTTGTCCCTCATAATCAATCATATGAAATATCAATTTTATCAAAATGTAATTTGGTTCAAACAAGGAAGTACGAAAAAAAAATATCAAATTTAAAAAAACATCTCATTCTGTATTAATTATAATTTAATGTACAATTGATTACGATCATAATCAATGAAAAAATACATGCCCTACAAGTAATGTAAAGATCCTCTTTCTATGTTAGTTCATCAAACAATATATAACTTATATTAAAAAATATATATTGCAGAGTGATACTTATTAGATAAAATAGACAATTAAATCAAACATTTTTTTATAATCTTTATTATAAATATATTATATGTTTTTCTTCTTTTTAAACAAAATATTTAAGTGTCTTTTGTTTGTAATATTTTTCATTTAGTAATACAGTGGTATCATTTCAGAAAATATAAATATAATTTATTTTATTATTTTATTTTTTAAACAAATATTAGTAATAAATATATTTTAATTTATATAAAATAAAAAATTTTGTAAAAATAATAAATTAGTTACTAACTTATAAATTAATTTGACTGATAAAAAAGTATGTGATAAAGTCCCTTAGACTGCCTTATAAATTACTTTAAAAATGTATACATTCTATAAGTTATTCCAGATTTTCAAATTTGTCACTTTTTTTACTATGATTTATTATTCTTAACTTTTTTCATTTATTGTTATCTATTTCTAATTTTACAAAGACAAAACCTTTTCTTTTTCCTCTTGTGTGCCAGATACCCTATATTCATGCATTTACTTTTGTCATTTATTACCTTACATTTTAATCCATGCATTTACTTTCACTAAAATACGCGCATTTAAATTCCACCCAATCATTCACTTCATTCAAATCATACATTTACTTTCCATGTCTTTTGCCCCAAGCTATAAAACATCTTTCAGATTAGAATAAAAATAGGTAAAAAAAAAATCAAATGTAATAAAAATATACTGATAAACAATAACAATAGGAAAAGTATCCAAACGAGTAAAATATTTCGAAAATGAATAATAAAATGGTTAAAAATAATGTAAATGAACAAAAGAATCTCAACTAGTGAAAACTATGCAAATAAACAAAAGAAAGTAAAAGTGGGTAAAAAAATAGATAGAAAAGTATATAGAAAAAACAAACATGCAATTATTTTTCTTATTTTTTTCATTTCATAGACGATATATGCTGTAGTATAATTTATTTTAATGTAAATAATATTGTATAGACATATGTGTGCGAGAGTAATAACATGATAATAATGTTGAATATATTTTATACAGTGTCAGACAACATATTTTAGATATATAATGAGAAAATATTAATATTCTTGTTTTTGTAGAATGTGAATTTAATACACATATGTTCTTAACTTAACCCGTGAATGTTTTAATATCAACTCGATAATTATACAGACCAAATGTTAGATAATTATATATGTAAGTTTATAATAAATATTATATTAAATTAAAATTTTTAGAAAAGTAAGATATTTTAATGTTTTAGAATAAAATAGTGTATTTGATCTACTGGATTGTTAAATTAATAAATTTTAATAATATCTAAATATTAAATTAATTTTTATTATCAAACTTAATATGTAACAACCCAACTATTTTAACTATTAATTTACTATCTACAAAGTATATTATTACAAAGTATATTTATAAACATATCTAAATACACTATTACAAAGTATATTTATAAACATTTCTGAAACAAAATGCTTATATTACAAGAACAAAATACTTACATTATAAGAAATTTTAAAAATACAAAATAAATTTCATATTAATACATCACATAAATTCTTAAATTGATGTTCTTCTCCAAATTTGTAAAACTATTTTTTTTTCATTCATATCACGTAACAATAAATAAATAAATAAATATATATATATATATATATATATATATAAAATAAGGAATATACGTTATTTTAATAAAATTTAATAAGGAATCACAATCAAATTATCTAGAGATATGATAACTGATATGACTAACTCATAAAAAGTGTCGAGTAAATTATTCACAATGACTCATATTTATGTATATGTGGTAGTTTTTTTCATAAATACAATAAAGTGTTGTATACATAAACTTTTCATCACTAAATACATTACTCAAAGTTTGACTCAATTTTAGATATTTTATTTTGGCAGAGATTCGTTAGAGAAGATAAATTGAGTTTATATTTTTCTGTTAAAGCAAAAGTCTAATACACAAAAGTTTTAATTAGTGTTTTAAAACAACTAAATATACAATATGATCACATACTTTATATGTAAGACAATGATAGTTGAAAAATAATACATCATGTAAAATGTAAGTGTTGTGTGTGACAGATGATACAACATTATGTAATCTTTTCTTAAACTCCTAATAAGCGCGTATAAGAACAAATGAAACGCACATCAAACATCATATGATACACATAGACTAAGCAAACCTTGCACTGAAATATCTATGTGTCTACTCTATATTTGTAAGGAATGTCAATATACCAAAGAGATTTGTCTAAAATCAGATAATAAGAAGTAAGCTAAAGTTGTGTTTTTCATCAACTTCCTAACATAAATAAATTGTTAACTCTTACCCCAACTATCTTCCTTGTATGGAATGCAGGTCAATTATGAAATTGTACAAAAAAGTTATATTATCTAAAGAGATAAACATTGTCAGTTATCAGTTGTGAAGAAAAAAGAACAAATATGAGATTGCATTAAATACAACAATCACGATAAAGCTCCATAGATGCAGAATGGATATATAAGTTAAAAATGTTCAATGGTTATAAAGGATCACCTAATGACTATCTTTTTCAAAAAGTATATAAAAAAGGATTTATCAAGAAGAATATCAAGTAAGACATATAGACGAGAGGATATGAAACTTCAAAAAGACTACTCAAATAAAGAACATTCCTATAAGACAAGAAAGTAGAGGTTACACTACGAATATGTTGATTAGACGATAAAGTACACCTTATAGCTTAATAGGAGAATTCTCAAGCTAAAACGTGATAAAAGTATTAGGATCCAAAGAAATAAAATGAAAGCACTTACAGTGTTTATTCAGCTACCTATGAGAGTAAGTCAAATCATTGTATATATGTCCGAAAGATACTATCCTCCTTAAAAGAGCAAAGTGATTTGAATTAGGAGAGAAAACCTAAACATTTTTGTTATTTTTCTATTTTCTACACTACTTCACTCAAATGATTAACCATGACTTAAGTAATGATACTTATCACCAATGACTCTATGTAACGCTCCAACGTGTTAGATTCTTAGAAAAAAGAAAATTGATTTAGAAAGAATTGTTTTTCTCATGAAATTCTAAAATATTGAAATAGAACATAACTTTTAGATTATTAAAAAATTTCATCAATTCAACATAACATCAAACATTCAATCAAAGTAAGAAATCTAATGAACATCAAACATTCAATCAAACTAAGAAATACAACTGCACATGAATTCAGAACCTTTTGAAAACTTTAGTCAACAACAAATCAAAGTCTCTACTGGAATCTAAGCTATAGTTTAATCCACCAATTCTAGTTCTAATGTTAAATAAATAAAACTTAATAACTTAGGTTAACTTCTTTATTTAGACTTGCCTTAATTTTTGTGATATCTAAACCCTAAAAAAGAAAACGCTTATAAATACTAGAAAAAATATAGTAAAAAACTTCGAAAAAGTTAAACCTAATAAACAAACAAACATCAAAACAACATTATACTCACACAAACCCATACTTTTCCTTTAAACCCTACATGCAAGCAAGGAGGTTGCATCTCTACCTTCTTAATCCTCATGCAAACCATAAATAAGAGAGAAGATTAAGATCCAAAGAGAAAAAAAAAATTACCTCATTAAAGTTTTCATCCATTAATTTAAGCTAACTCCTATATTTGGAAGAAAGAAAATAAATTATTACCGATAAGTAATAGATTTAAGTTCTGAAAAAAGTAATTTTAAAATCAACGAAAATAAAATATTTTAATTTTCTATTATAATCTAAAAAATTAACATAAATCATCACTATCATTCTCCATCAAATTCTAGAATCATAAAAACATGTTATTAAATCGAAGAGTAATTTTAAGGGAGTGACCCCATCTTCACCATTCATTTAGTTACACTGTAATGACTTGTAACAACAACTTATGTTAACTATTTATTTACTTGTTATTTTTTAAAATTTATTTTTAGAATCAATCAATCCTCCTTTATAGAGTGTGTTTATATAAATATAAATATAGGGATTTAAAATACATATGTGATACCTTTTATCAAATATTACATGACTTTTGATTCAATATTTTTCATCCAAAACTCACTGATAAATTAAAAGTTCATTTCATATATATTATATTTTAAAAAAATAAAAAGTTATTTAATATTTATTTAGATAAATTAAAATTTATGTAATATATATATATATATATATATATATATATATATTTAAAATATATTAGAATTGAATCATTTTATTATTCTATTATTATTGCTTAATTTTAACAAAATTTAACTTAAATAATTATGATAATATAAAATTATAATGTAATATTTAGTAAATATTTTATCAGTGTAATCATATAATATATATATATATATATATATATATATATATATATATATATATATATATATATATATAAAATTAAGAGTAAAAAAAGTCTAAGGTGGGAATATTGTTAGATGGATAAGGATAACCGTGGGTTATAAACTTATAATTGGTAACACTTTGTTGTTGTTACCAAAACCCTCCATTTATTGTGGTTAAATATTTTATATGATGCCGAATCAAAATATAACTTTCTAAACATTAGTTGCGTACACTTGCCAATCTGTCATTACAGTAAATGTCTGACAGAACATACGACTTTATTCTCGTTTTCAGTTTTTTTTTCACTCTGCCACCACAATGAATTTGTGTTTTAAATACAACAACAATAATGTTTCAGTTTTATACGATACATTTATTTTTGTTACTGCATTTTTGGTAGTTGGGTTGAGATCCCTCTCCATTACTTATCTTGGAAAAGGGCAATAGTAACAGTGTGAAGATATGGTAGTTGTTCAGAACAGGTTTAATAGAGCAAAATTTTAGGTCTATCAGTGTGAACGAAATCGGAAAAAATGAATGCATAGAAAGAAATTGTTTCTGAAAAATAGGAGTAGATGCAATCACTCCGCATGTGATGCCATTTTTCATGTCGAGTGAAAGTGACTGAATTTGTTATAATTGGTCAAAAGTAAAGGATTTAGTATATAATTAGTTAATTTAGTCTTACTTTGTATTTCAACAAATAATACAAAATAATTATACTATTTTAATTACTAATAAGAAAAAAAAAGTAGTGAATCTCAAAATGGGATTGGAGTCAAATTTCATCTCTATTAAAAGTGTTTAGATATACTTAATAGTTTCTTATTGATTAAAAAGTTAAAGATCAATGTCATTTTAAATAAACTTTTCTTTCTTAATTTTTCAAAAACCTTTTTTAAAAGTAAATCTTTGAGAATAATTCCAAGCTTTAAAATGATAATACCTAAATAGACTTAAGTCAAAACAACAAATATGTTATAATTGGTCAAAAATTGAGATTTAACATTTATAACATATGTAACATGAGGAGAAAGATAATTTGATTCATGTAATACTTAATCAATTAAATAAGAATCTTGAATGAGGTTTATTTATAAATTTAGTATATATATATTAATTTAGAGAAATGAGTAAATTTATTTTCTTATAAAAATAAATAAATCGTATTTAGGGTAATGATTTGAAATAGAAAAGTAATGCACTCAAACATGACTTTAGGTTAGGTAAACTCTTTTTTGACTGAAGTCATGCTATATAATCTTTTAATTTTCTTTAATTTATAACTTTAATTAGTAAATTAATATTTAAATCATCATATGTGATACGATTTCAGTTTTAAAAAGATTAATTAAAAAAATTACCTGAGCAGTGGTGGTTAGATGCATGATTTTTTCATTTTAAATGATCATCTCTTACTATTTTTGTAGAAAGAAAATAAAATTGTTGATATGTGATGCCTAAAAAGACTGTTGAATGATGATATGTGTTACGTAATGGAAAGTGGTGTGCTGAAAAATAGATGGGTGATGTTGCCGCAATTCACTCCATACACTGAAAGATGAAATTGTTTACTTAGTTCTCAAAAAGGAGTTTACCAAAATGGAAAGACCACTAAATAGTCTAAAATCAAGGTATTTGGTTCACTGTTGTAGTTTGACTCATTTTAAAAATATTTAAATAGATAAAATTGGATGTATTTTTCTTATTCTTAAAATATGGCCTCTTTAGTTTTTATTTTAAAAAAAATCATTTTCTTTTAGTTTATACAAATTATGAAAATCATTTATGTCACTGGAGATTCGCGTTCAATTTTGATTGTATGCAAAAATTTGTTGGATTAGTAGCTGCTAGAGAAACTTGTGGGAGCGAAGTGTATGAAAATTATAAAAATGATATTATATTTGGTTATGACAGAATCAAATCATGTTATTTTTTTCCTCAAAGTAAACTACATAATGCAATTCAGTAAAGTTTTATAAAGATTAACATAAAGCATATTTGATTTTAATGATAAAAATGTATTGTAAATAATTATAAAAGGAATTTTCTTGGATCAACGAATTATGTGAGGCTTTGTTCAAAACAAGTTTTTAATTTTCTTACTAGCTGAAAAACTGTTTGATTTTGGTAAATAATTTCGTAATAGCTTTTGAGAAGCTACTTAAAGTAGTGTTTTTTAAAATGCTAGCTTCTAACTTTTCATATCTATTATTTAATTTTTTAATTATTTATTAAATTTCCTTTTTAATAATTTATATATAAGATATATTTTTTTATTATATATGTTCTTTTATGTTTTTTTTTTCTTTCACTCATAAGATTAATTTTATTATATTTTATTATAAGAATGTTTTATTTTACTTTTTATTACCTAAAATGTTTAGGATGGAAAACAATAATTAATATTTATTTTAACTGTTATACTATTTACAATGTTTATTTTATTATTTAGATATTAAACTTAAAGATATAAATATTAATATATGATGAATTTTATGTTATATTTTTAATCATTATGTTAATTAATATAATGAGAGTGTGGGGGCAAAAGAAAACTGCAATGTTATTGGATTTAGTGTGAGTGATAGAAAAATGAAAAGTTTTTTCAACGGAACCTAAATTAAAAACTCAGGGACTTAACAACTGTAAAATGAAAAGCTTTGTTAATTTCATTTTTCATCATTTTAAATTTTGTATTCAATTATTTTAATTTATAAATTAATTATTTTTAATTTAATATTTAATTATTTTAATTTAGTATTTGATTATTGTAGTAAAATTTAGTCAAGATGGTGGCATATGAGTACGATTTCAATTCCATTCAAAATTAAATTGAAATAATGATATATGAACACAAAATTTCAATTAATTGTAATTAATCTTTTTATTAAAATTAAGTAATATTATACTATGTGATAATTTTCATCGTATACACTTAAATCGTGTCATCTTAATATCATTAAATAAAATCTTGATAATATAATTTTTTTAATAAAATGATGTTAATACGACACAATTTATCCATTTTAAAAATAAAAGGAATTTATCCATTTTGAAAATTAAAAAAAAAAAAAAAAACATTACGCTAGAATGAGAATACTATCTCTCAGAATGTGTTAAACATAGGTCGAAACATGTTTAACTTTTTATTTCATTTAATTTTATTAATTCTTGTATTCTTATTTTATTTAGCTGTATATCTTACTTTTGAGTTTTATATTTTTTTAGTTTTAATTTGAATTTATTATTTACTTTATATAAAATATAATTATTTTAATTTATATATATTTTTTAAAATGAATTGGTCCACACACCTCCACCAATGTCTTTGAGTTTGAGTCAAATTCGTGTTATCACTCCTGAGTAACTAGTATAAAATATACTTATGTTTAAATGACAAAGACACAAAAATCTTTATAATGTTAATGTATTTTAGTTTAATTATTATTTTATATCTTGTAATATTATTTAAACTAAAATGATTTTCATAATCAAAATACATCTATAGTTGTTACAATAATAATCGATGTTTTATTGACATTAAACTACTGTTACTGGCATAAAGCCACCACTTTTTCAACTTGAGACTCTCACTTCTGGTATGTGGTCGTCACAAGGCCACTACTCCCTTTCATTCGAAAGTTACTACCAAGCAAGTATTTTATTTTATTTTATTATTTTAACATTTTTTATACAATTCTAAGTTAGGTTAATTATAATAAATTTATTATTTATTGTGGAGATAAATGTTTAGTCTACATTCACTTATGTGCTAAATTTGAAAAGTTAAAAGTTATTAAGTTTAACTATAGATTAATTTTATAGCAGTGAAATATTAAATTTGAATAATATATTGTAAAAGACAGCTGAAAATTAATAAATTAAAATAATTAAAATTGCAGAGGCTGAAAATTAATAAACTAAAATAACTAAAATTGGGAAGAGGTGATAAAATATTACTGTCCATAACGACTTATTAACTTTTCAGTTAAAAAGAATCTCAGAACTAGCAAGTTTGTTCTTTAGAGCAAAAAATACCTAAGATATCTAAAAAAGGAATAAAGAAAGAGAAGAGAGAATATGAAGAAGAGAAGATGAAGAACTCTTGGTTTAGTGTGATTTTTGGAGTAAGGGGATCCTCTATTTATAGAGGATGGGAGGCAAGTGGTTGAAGAAGTGGGAGAAACGGATTCGCGAACGGATTGTAAGATCCACAGAGGAAATAGTTCCAACGTTCAAAAGTTGCCTCCAACATTTGAAACTTGCGTCTTGATTAGAGGAGTTACCTTCAACGTTCGAAAACAAACCAACAAACCCACGTTTGAAGGCTTCTAAAAGATGCCGAGGAGTCGTCGGAAAACTCGCCGCAGATCTGGGTTCTTCTTCGTGGCCGTTGGGTTCTAGGATTTTCAAATTTTCCCTTTTTAACATTTGCAATACTTTGTTTTTCTCAACAAAATGTTATTGTAAAAGAAGTTCATAGAACACTTTTTATACAAATTCTTTTACACCATTGAAATAAAAAGTGCATATATTATATTAGTTAGAATAACTACTGTGATTTGTGATTTTTATTTGATTCGGAAGAAGAATTAGTATAGAAACTAATTTATGAACTTATTTTATGATCTTTATAAAAATATTTTATACAATAGAAAGAATCAATGTTATATGTATTATTTTGTAATAATTAATATAAAAATTGTCATGTTTTTTATATTGATATTATTTATATATAGTGTAGTGGTAAGTCTAGTTTCATAAAGAATAAAAACGAGAAAATTGAGTAACGTATAAGAAATAAGATCCATAAACTCAAAGTCTTAAAATTTTTGGTTGAAGATACTGTTAATTTCTTGTGTATGTCTTGCTTATGTCTGATTGTTATTTGATCTCTGACATTTATTTGCTAGGTTTTTTCAACAAGTGTTACTTGTTGCTCTAGTTTCTCATTTCTACTCAATGTGAAATTTAAACTCATACTTATATACCTAACAATATAATTCCTAAAACAAGTAATGCAGTAGAAAAATTCTATTAAATACATAACTCTAAATTTAATCTGATAACAAACACCATTAAAAAAGTTGTGATTTAGAGAAAATAGTGATATAAAATTAAAATAAATGGTAAATAATACATCAATAAAGAAATAATTTATATAATTTTCAAATATTAATAATTTTTTACCGGTTAAACACATAATCAAACTTAATGGAAATTAACTATTTGCATAACAACTTTCTCAATATAAAAGCAAAGTCTTAATCTTAATCTATCTTGATCACACATTTCTATTGAATTAGTGTTCCAATGGAGTGAAAATGATATTCAATTGTTGTAATTGATAAAAAAAAAAGTTCAAATTTTAATTAGGAAAACTTGCCCTTTGTTACATTGTTCTTTTAGGATACCAGATTGTGTGAGATTGGAGACCAAAATACTAAATTGGTATATGTATTGATATTTTTTGAAAACTTGCTGCTTAGCATGTGACTGAACTCATTTACGTGATGACCAAATCAAGGCAATATTGTATTCTAGAAAACACTTATAATTGGCGCTACTTTAAAGTCCAAACTGTTCCATTCTCATTCTTAGAATCTACAACTTTCTAGTGTGCACTATGCTAACCAAGTTTTTAATCCCTGCATGTGAATATGAACTTGTGATGGTTGCTCTTTTCCTTTTTTCAATTCTAGGCACCAATGTGGATGTAGATGTAAAAATTAAGATACAGACAAATTGGATATAGATGTGGATTTCTATATTGAAATGGGGTTTAACACTCCTTTTTAATATGGGATTGAATCATCTTGCATTAAATGTTTTTACTCAAGTTGGATTAAATTAGTGGTGCATTGCTTATGGTCAACCCTGTATTAGAGTAAAAACAACGTAATATAAATTAAGAGTAACATTAAAGTCAAATCTAATCTATATACTCCATATGACTTGGGTTGTGGGAACGTGTTTTAAGCCTAGAGCCTTGTGCAGTGTCACTCCCAAACACCTTCATATAGAATTCTTTTGCTGCAAAAATAAAAGATGATCCTTTTCTTTTACTTTGTTTATCAGATTCTGTTTATATTTTCTGAAGCTGGCTTACTTTTGTTTAAGTATCTGATTTTCCTCTTCTTCAAGTAATTCTCTCTCTTTCTCTCTCTCTCTTCCAACCTCGTAACGCAGAAATTGTTATTTAGTCTTGCTACCATGTCAGTTTATTATAATTTTGATCGATATTTTCTTGACATATAGATAATTTAATTAATTATTTATGTATTTTTAACATTTAGAATCAGTGATCACTAAAGATTTTTTAAAATTCAACGTCTTTGAACTAATGTTAAGTGTACTACTGTTAGTGAGTTGATTAAATTATTAGATTTCAAAATAATATTGGTTGGGATTACATGTGATGTGGTAGTTTGAGATGAAATCATATTGTTTTAGTAAATTATGGTGTTTATTCAATGTAAAATGGTAAAACTAATAAATAAAAAAGTTTTAAAATTATAGATCCTATATAAAATGAATATATATATTTTTTATGTCCTTATTATTAGCAATTTTAAATCAAAACCTAATATGTTAATGGGTTAAAACATTATATGAATCACGAAACATCCTAAGCATAATGATATTGTTTATCTAAGAGTGTGTTAGGATTTAATGTGAGTTGAAAATCTCGTATAGAATAAAAATAAAGATGAATATTATGTAAGTAGAAAAACCTATAAATATATAGTTTTTTTTTTTTGAAAAAAGTGTTTTGGTTTTTTTCATGAATTTCTTCATGACTTATTACTCTCAAATCTTTTTGGTGTCTCCTTCCAAAGAATTCACAAGAACGGACTGTGATGTTACCTGAAGCAATTCTAAATCCATAGGTCACATTCTATCTTATTTTTTTTTAATGAGCCATTTTTAGTTTTAAATTTGAAAGTTGAAAGTTGTTTTAATTCTAGAAGTATGCTTTTAGTATTTCTCCAAGTGAGACCCTACAGTCTAGATTGACTAACTAGTAAATGATTCTTTGATATAAGAAATAAGTTGATCAATATTTTTGGTTGAGCATTTCGTAATGTTAAAGTTATGATTAATATTTTTGTTAAAGATCATCAAAATATAATGATGTCGTCGCAAATCCTTTAATGTTTGACATTAAATCAGTGTAATTCGACAAAAGAAATACTAAACTCAAATATTGTTAGTTCTTATCTTTTTTTCATCTAAGCAATTGATGAAGACAAAATTTCCAAAAATTGTAATGATTAATAGTGGAGAAATTGAAAGAAAATATATATATTTTTTCAAATCCTTGTTGATCCGTATTCAAATTTGCTAATCACGTAAAGTTTTTCTCTAACACTCTTACTAATGAGGAAACACAAAAAATATATCTATAATTTATAAAAAAATAAGCTAATAAAAATTTCAGAAAATATTTTTATTAATTTTTTCGCTTTAAACACCAAAACATAATTTAATTGTTGCGCGTATTCAAAAACACCGTTTTATGTCCGTGAAATTCATATAATACAATGACTTTTTATATCGCATTTTAAATTATTAAAACAATTTCTAGTTATACATACACATTATAATTTGAAAAAAAAAAGAAACTTTATGGACACAATTACCCCTATAAACCACAAAATAGATTCATCTCTGATATAGGACAAGACCAATTGAAGTTGCTCTCACTTTTTTCAAATTAGCAATTCATGTAGTAATTCATAAATCATTGGAAAGCAACAGAAAAAACAATGGGTTGTTTAATCAAGTAATGAGTTCTTTTAAACTTTTTTGGACCCCACCAATTCTTTAATGTTATAGAAATGGTTTCGAGAGTTAGATTGTGGGGTCATTTAAGCAGATTCTTAGAATTGGTGAATGAAAGTAATAAGTAGTGTTATTCGTTTACTCTTATGTAATTAAGTGTTGATATTGAACTTTATGTGTATTTTTAAATTTTGTGAATAATTATTTATAGCTAATTGTTTAGATCCGTTTTAAAGACTTGTTTAATCATAAGAGATAAGGAAACATTGGTAGCTGAAATCAATAACATTTTATTTTTAAATCATCATTAAACAATGTAAATTTTAAGATTGTTTTTGTGCCTACCAAAGAATACAACCATGCAAGTTCTAACAACATTTCAATTATTAGGGAATAAGAGTCATGAGTGCCACATATAAATAACTTTATGGGTAAGAAGTAAGCATCTTGCAATAGATTATTAGTGGGGTTTAATTGAGTTGATTAACTTTGATTAGAAAACGTTCAAATTGAGTTTTAATTATGCATAACGTATAAATAACTTTGGACAAAAAAACGGATTCTGAACAGTCCAAATTGTGCCCCAATACAGGTGGCAAACACATTTGTTGAATTAGATATTTAACACAACTGTTCAAGAGACGTTAATTAATTGTGGGTTTATTTTAATCTACATTGGCAAAGTTAATTACTTTCTTAATAGAAGTGAAGCATATGAAAGTACAGTTTCATATACCAAAAGCATATTCTGTCAAAATCATGGATCTATGATCAAATGAGCTAGCCAATAATAGATCGTACACCCATTTTTCTTCTTCACAGAGTCCCTTCATCCTTTTTTCTTGTGTTTAATCACCATTTATTAGATGCTTTTCACGTCAAAGTATTCATCTCTCTATTTTCTTAAACTTGATTTTGAGCGGTTAAAATTGAAATTTTAATCATAAAATTATATTTTGAGTACTTAAAATTAAAAGTTTAACTATAAAATCTTCATTTTAGAAATTATACGTTATTGAGATCTCATGTATTCTGATACAGTAAAATTGATAAGATTTTCGAATAAAATCGTAAATATGAGTGGATCAGGAATTTTTGTACAGATTGTCTGTTATATAGAAAAACTGTTTATCTTTTTGATGAATTTTGATGAATGAATAGTTGATGAATGAACTCAATTCAAATAATTAATATAATTTTCTTAGTATATATTGTCAACTCACATCATCCAAATAAAATTAATATAATAAATTTTCTTTTATATTGGATAATTGTTAATTATCTCATTTAATTGAATTTAGATTTTAACTAAAATAAATTTCAAACTTAATTAAAGATAAACTGTGTTTTCTATACTATTCACTTTTTGGAATAAATTAGTTTCAATTAAAATAAAACTCAACAATTTTAAAATTTATTTATATATATTTATAGAAAAAAAAGTAAAATTTGTGACTATATTTCAATTTTATAATTTACAATTTTATGAACTCTATCTAATTTACATAATTTAAACCTAAACTCTATATAATCTTATTTTATAATCCCAATTTTAATTAATTGCTTCTTTTTATTTTTTTATAAGGTTAATTATATTGGCAAAAGTTGATTTTGTCCATCATGCAACAACTGTGATTTACCCAACCTTAATTTATTGACAGTGTCATTATCAAGAACGTGATCCTTGGATTGGTTAGACTACAAAACATGTGGAAGGGTTTAACTCATAACCACAAACACAACATAGTTAATTGTTGTGTAATGAACTAAACTTAGTCATTTATGGACAAAAATATTAACCTTGGCTAGCTCAAAGAAGCAACCATGTGAGGCATTGATGAGTGACATGAAATTTAGCGCTTTGGAATGATGCTTATATCGGTTTTCGATGGGACCTCTTGTATATATAATTAAGCACCCTGACACACACTTAACAATCCCTTGATTAAGGAGTCATGTCTGTCATGTTGTCAAATTTTTGTGCTTCTTTTCTCATCTTGTTCTTCTTTCGGCACCATGTTCAGGAAACTGCATACCTTGAGCCCCAGACATTAACATCATCTTCATAATCTCAAAATCAAATTAAATTTCCTTCAATTTCGCTCCTTCAAAAAGTCAAAAACTGTTCATCCATGTGAAAAATTCAACAATCTGTGTTTGTCCTTTAACTAAGTTTGGTTCAGCTTATCTTATCTCCACCACCATGCATTATTCTTGTACTCACATACTAATCAAAACTTAAGAAAGAAAAATAAAATTATACTATACTCAACATTCTCCTCCTTCATCTCAACATCTTAGTACGCACTAACAAACTTATTACTTAAAACGATTTCAATTCAGAATCTTGCATATACTAATATGTTATTTGAATCAAGTATAAGATGATCGACAATACAAAATTAATACTAATTAAGTAATTAACACAGAATTATCTCATTAATCACATTAATAATTGTAAACTTTCGTTAACAAAGAGGTATTCTCACATATACTATTATTGTCCCTATTATTACTCTTATTTATACTTATACTAATTCTGACTTAAATTTGGGAGTGTGCTTATAAATATACTTTCACCAGTCCGAAGAGAAAAATTTTAACAATTAAAGCCAGTTTCATTTACATAGTTATTCGAGTATCCCTTAAAATATATAAACACACCCCAAATAAAAATACCTAAAAAATAGTGTAATTATTTTTCTCCTAATTTTACAATTTTGAGATCTGAAGAAGAATTGTTATTGGGATCTCCTGAGTTTGCAGATTCCCATGTACCTAGAAATAAAAGATCTTGCTCCAATCTAGGCGCATTCGATTTAGGGTTTTGTTGATGTTGGCATGCTCATGAACATGTGAAAAAGGGTTTGGAAATGTGACCTACCCACTACATTGAGTATGTACTACTGTGGACACACCTATGCTACCTACCTTTTTTTTTTTTTTCTTATCTTTATTGTTGTCTTTAATTAAAGTTATCTTCTTTTATTTAATTTTGGTAGCAGAATATAAATGAAAAACGGATCAATGTAACACACCTACACTAACTTTCTCAAACAAAAAGGGTGGGAAAAGAAAAAGGTTACTCAAGGAATATCATATAATTCACGTGTTCTGAAAGCTAATAAAGATTGAAGGGAGTTAAACCCTACAACCTCAATTCTTGAGATGTACTTTTTTTTAATGAGCCAAAACATGTCAATTTGTTGCTACCTTTTCACTAGTCACCAACTCAGTTTTTGGTTAAGGATCTTTCAGCTTAATGACCCCGTTAACAATAAATCTCTATCAAGAACATTAAAACAAGAAGAACTTTTGCAGTCAAATTGGAAAACCCCAATGACCCTTTTGCTTCTTTCCCCTTTTTCTTTCTTTCTTTTTAATCAAAACACAAGTTCAGAATTCTCATTTTCTTGGTTTGTAGACTTTCATCAAAACAACTAACTTTGACAAGTCTTTAATTGGTTTTTGGTATGCCATTTTCCCAGTAACATGCGCATTATTTTGCGCTCTACTAAGCCTCGTGCCATGCCTGCAATTGCTACTTCCTTTGATTTGGATCGTTCATCCATAACACAATAATAATCAATGGTTTGCTTCTGACATACTAATTTTGTCTCATGCACAATCAGTCATCTCCCACTTTTTAAGGTCTTTTTTTTCTGATCTTAAATCTCCAAAATGGTCCAAGCAAAAATGAACAAGTGGACTTTAACGACCACACAAATCAATAATATAAAGAAAGAATATCCCTTGGACTCTCCTTTTGATATGCTCATAAAGTCATCACTCTAAATCTTTTTCTGCCTCCTATCAATGGTTAACTAACCAACTACCCCCTCTAATGTACCACCCCATTTATTGCTTCTTATTTTAATCCCATCAATTATCCTCATAATTAAAATGATATCTACTTTTAATTAACAATACAAAATATGAAAAGTATAAAACCATTAATGTATTCAATTTAAAAATTCGATTCTTTTCAGTCACCACTCTCATAAAACATTAGTTAAGACTGAAAATAAATTGAGCTATTGGGGGAATCCTATTGACTTACCAAACTTAAATTCTTTAATAATTAATTTATGACATTAACATTTTCTTCCAAGAGCATATAAAAAATTGTGGCTGCCTTGTCACGTGGGCCCTTTTGCACATTCAATTGGGCTAAAATAAATAAATGAAATATGAATGAAATGAGCAACAAAATCTGATTATTTGGTCCTACTATGTCCACGGAAGCAAAGGGTTTATATTAAAATAATACAATTGGTTTAAGTTTTAGGTGTTATTTGCTATAACGTATTGGAAACCATTTCTTAGTACTATTCAACTAATGAAACTGTCGGTAGCCAATAGCCATCAGTTTCTCTTCTTCTGTTCATAGCTAGACACCAATTATTATCACTGCAATTTGTGGTAACTTCAAGTTTTTTTCTTCCTTTAGAATTGGGAGTTGATATTATTGAGAAGTGGTCGGTGATTTTGGAACATCATGTGTAACAAGCCATGTAAATGGCAAAGTTGAATTAGAAGGGAAATTGGTTCAACCCTTTTGTTTCTCTTAATCTAGCCAAATCTGATTCATCAATTCCTGAGTTTTAGGTGTGATATACAAATCACAATTGAAATAGCAACAGTAGAAAGGAATCTCAACTCCACAATTTCTTCTTTGGTTTGTTGATCAAGAAGGGCAAGAGTATTTTGAAATTAAATTCTATGTCTACAAAATGTGGATCATGGAGACCCACTTGGTAAATATCCACCATACTCTTTCTTTTAGTGATTTCTTACAAAAATTGCAAATTTTTAATTTGGGTCTTTTTAAATTAGTTAGCTTATAAAGAAAATTCTCTATTCTTCAACTCATACTCATAAAAGATTATGACTTGTTAAATCAATTGTTATGCCCACCTAACCGATTTGTTTTTTAAATAAAAAAGCATATTAAGTCATAGTCATTGTCTCTAATGGCGATTTCTTTTTCTTTTTGTCTACTTTTTTTGTCCTTTTTTTTCTTTAAAGAAAAAGAAGAACCCACTAATATTGTGTATCCATAATTTTTTGGATTATTCTCCTGGTTTTGTAATTCTTTACTCTACATAATTCAACTTTCCTATAAGCTTCTCCCATTTTTTCCTTGCGTAAGTAATAGGGACAAGGGCAAAAAAAAGCTACATCGAAATTGTATGCGTTTATTCCATGTTGGCACTATTAAAAAGATTGACTAAGACCAATTCAATTATTCAAGAATCGATCATGAGTAAATAGAATACCATAGCCAATGTCTTTCTTTGTACCCAAAAACATGGCTTTATTTATTTTTTCCTTTCTTTCGTATTCTTTATCCTTTTTTTCTAAAAAGAAAGAACTTACTTCCTACGTAAAGCAGATACCTTGATCCTTGTATTAGACTATAAATCTTTGTGTTCTATATCAGTCCAAGAAATCATTTATAATTTTATAAAAAGACCCAAATAGGATTGAGAAAATTAAGACCGTGATTTATGATAAATGACTGCGTCAGTGTAAAGGAAAATGTTTAGATTGAAAATGACATTAAACTGTCATGGATTTTCTGGAAGATATTGCAAGCTAGAGAACAATGTGATAATGACCAGATTTATCGATTTTGGTGAGATAATTGTTGGAGAAAGCACGTACAAACATGCCAAGAAGATGGAAAGAATGAACACTATATTATATGACATGGGCATTAATAAGATAATAATAGTGTTTGATTGTTAGTTATGATTTCACTTTAATTCCAAAATTTTGTAACCGAAACTTTGGCAAATCTAATGCACGCCACATTAAGCACTTTGACTCTTCATTAGAGGCAAAGGTAATCATTAATTCCAAAGCGTGCATTTTTTTCTAGGCCAAACTTATATATATTGTTATTGTGAAGTACAAAGAACATAAACTAGGTAACTAGGTAACTTTATTAGTTAGAGTGGAGCCTAATCACACTTTGTGTTACTCAATATGGGTGAAGAAAGTTGAGAAAATCAGAATGTTCTTGCTTAGCAAAACAATCAATGTTACACTGTGTTCTGACTTTGTTAAAAATCAAACATTTTTATTCACATATTTCAATCAAACAATCTAAGCATATTATTACTAATATGAAAAATCTATTAAGAAGAGGACTTACAAAATTAGTAAAAGTAGAATTAGACAATCACACTCGTACTCAAATCACATAAGTTAAAAATGCAAAACAAAATATCAGAAAATGTAAACATATATATTATATCATTTGTTTTAAACAATCATATAATAAGTCTGTGTCAAAATGTAGAGTATACAAAGTCACTTTCTATATCAGTTAGAGTTCACAATCATATTACATAGGTAAAAGTATCAACAGATGTAATAAGTGGTGTGCTTAATTTTAATTTTAAAAATTCTTTTGTAAATTTTTTCAAGATTATTTTCTACATCAGTGATAGGTAGCAATTGATTTCCTATTACATCAGTTAACCCTTAACCGATGTAATATGTTCTCATTTATTTACAAAATTGTCAGGGTATTTTTTTTTACAACAATTAACTTTTTTGTTATAAAATGTCATTTTTCTATTAGTGAAGGATGACTCGATAATGATTCAATACTATACAAATAAATGGACTATATATCTAACTCAAACTTAAAAAAAACAAGTTACTTGTTTGATATAATTTATCCTTACTTATAAATTATTAAAAGTTGATAGAAAATCTCTAATATTATTATGATAAAATCTTTTTCCAGATGGAGATAATTTAAGAAACTGCATTAAGCCGGTTGATTCATGGACATAGGGATTTTAATGACAGTCTAACTGTTAAAGTCGCCATCTTTTTCATCTAAGTGTTGTGAAATAGTTTATAATAGTCTTTCTATTGATTTTTTTTTCGTAAAAATATTGTTCTTGACAGATTATTTTGCCTATGTTAAAAGGACTTTTCGATTGATTAGAGTGTGTTGAAAAAATTGAAGATTGAACAATGAATAAGTCACTCACAGTGAAAATTAAAAAAAAGTTGTAATTGTAATAGGAAAATTTTATAAAAGTTATCAGTAATTATGAATATATCAGTTTATATAATATAATGAGTTAGAATTTAGTCATTTATCAGTAAAAAGGAACAGTCACTTAAGCTGGTACAAAATCTCAAATATACTACAGTGGTTCTCTAGAACTAATCATTCCAATTCTAGTTTTTCTATTCCAGCACTTTTCACATTGTTCTGCAATTCTCTTTTCTTTAAATCTGTGCATTTTCTTTTCTGTATTTTACCTTTTCTTATTTTATTTTCCAGCAATTCACTTAATTTTTTTTTCATTGTTTTTTCATTTGTTTGCCATTCATTCTGGTGATCAATTTTCTTTATTGATAAAATTAAACAATCCTGTCAGAACATTGAGTTGGACACAAATAAGACAAACCCTTCCTACCATATCACATGAAGATTTTGAGATAGTTACAAAATTCCCTGTAATGCCCTGTATGTCTGATATGATCAAAGATTTGTTTACTTTGTTTTCCTCTGAAATGCAAAAAAAATAAGAAACAATTGGAACCAATTTTTGTTATTCTATCTGTGAAAATGATGATATTTATAGGCCAGTAGTAAGGCCACCACTTCTGCATTATCCAATTACTGATATATTAGTTGAAAACTTGAAATGTGTTGATTTTTCATTCACCATTTAGGTTTGGACCCAAGAACTCCTTTGGGGTCCCCCTCTCACCACATGTTTACAAAAAAATGGAACTTGACAATTATCCCAACTCCAACATTATTTACCTGAAAATTCCGTAACTTTCTTCTTCTTTGTTTCATTCTCAAATTTCTCTGACACAACTCAACAAAGTTTTCTATACTAGGGTTTTAAAGAAAAATTATAATAAAAATAATGAAATAGTTGTTTCAGTACATCTAATATATCTTTCTATTTCAATTTTTTGAAGTATCATTTAAAGATAAAGTCATAAAGCTTTGAGTTTCAAAATCTAATTGATCCTAACAATATCTGTCATTAAAATTCGATTCAATTAACTTGAACTCGGAATAATAGTTTAAATAGTTACAACTTTCCAAAATTTTTTTTTTTTCTATGCATGGTACTAAAACTTTTCAACCGTGTAAATGTTTAAGAAAATAAACTATTTACTAATTATGACACACCATGTTAATTATAAAATTTTATTAAATTACTTTTGCTACATCTGGCATATCTCTTGAAAAAATGTAACCCCTGAAACCTGACAAACTTTTAAGACCAATGTTTGGAAGGTGAATGGATTTTTTTAAAGGAAAGGTATCACACCACGCAACTGGGTCCAATTTCTATCTACTTGATCCACAGTACCCAACTTAGCTGTCTCTGTTAGGACTTGTCTGCATCCACTTCACACTCATATCATATCTTCTTCCTAATGTTCCAACTCTTCATTATGCTTTCAGGGACCAACTTTCTTAATTTTTTGTAATTAATAATTATAGATAATTTAATTATAATCAAGAATGAAATATTAAGTTCTTTTATTGGCTGGTAAGAAGAAAAATTAAGTTCTGTTATCATTATATCTTAGAGATTGAATCGGGATTGGAGTCACAGAATAGCTCAATCACTTGAACAATAAATGGGATGGGATTCAATAAGGAAGTCTAACTTGGTCAAACTGTTATAATAATGATAAAGGTATTTTTGTAATATAATTATTTGAATAAATTATCTCTTTTACTGATGAAAAAATGTCCTTTCCTTTTACTAGTTATATCAAATTATTTAACCACTTCAAATATTTAAACATAAACAAAATTTTCAAAAATAAAAGGTTTAAAATGATTAGCTTCCTGTGAATTGTATTGTTTCTTTTAGTTAAAAATAATTTATAATGTGTGTGTGGTATATTAGAAAAAATATATCAAACAAAAATAAAATTTAATGTAAAAAAAGATAAACTAACGAGATATTTGAAAGTTTGGAAAGGTTAATTATTTATGAATTATTATATATGTAGTCATTAACGAATATATATATATATATATATATATAAAATAGCCACCGACAAAGTTATTTAGTTCAAGGTAAAATAAAAAGTATGTAAAGATATTTTGTGGTCATTTTTTTATAAGCATAGTTAACCAGTCATGTGTCATAAAAAACTATCAACCTATATAACATATCTAATTTTGTCCTTTTTTTGTTTTTTACTTTAGTATTTACTATAACTCTAATAAAAAATAAATCGTTTCATTTTAAGTTCAATATATATATTAAAAAAAAAAACATTTTGGGCAGCAATACAAATATCAATGTCCAAGTCCAGAGTATACAATCAATGTATCATTAATGTGTAAGAACAAATGAATACAAATAAAATAAAATAAAAAGAAAAGAAAAATGAGAGACAAAGACTATACACCCACCAACAAGAGATGCTCCAAAAAACATAAACTTGTCATAAATAGTTTAATTATTTGAAAAGGTAAACTATTTGTGAATTGTTATTTTATATATATATATATAATTATTGAATTACTATGTCTGATAATCACCACAAAGTTGTATGGTTTTTTGATAAATAAAATATGATGTAAAAATGTTTTGTAGAAATTATTTATTTTTTAAAAATAAATTCAAATAGAGAAATTTTGAAAACTAAAGATAAAATGATACTTATACATCTCAAATTGATATTATGAGTGATAACCAACATTTTAAACTAAAATTGATGATTGAGCTTGTGCAATTACTTGATCAAATGATATTTCATTTGAATTAGTGAAATACTAGTTGAACGACATGAATTAACATAAAATATAATTTATTTTTCTCCATATTATATATATATATATATATATATATATATATATATATATATATATATATTATTTTTCACTTAAGTATTGAAAAATGTTGACATGAGAGTTAGAGTTACATGTGAAAACTTCTCATAAAAGAGTGTTTTATAGAAGAAAAAGATAAAAATGACATAAACTTTTCATATTTATTTAATTAACTATATTGTCCATGTAATATAAGAATTACTTCATATTCGATAATTTTAATTAACATTTTTTTTATTTCCAAGATGTTTTTTCAAAATGTGATGAACATTTCTCCTTTAAAATTTTAATATTATGTTAAGAAAGTTAACATAGTATTTTTTATTTTTTATTTAGAAGCTATAAAAAATAAATTTAAATTTTACTTATAAAATTATTCTTTTTTATGACCTTTTTAAGGAAAATTTACTATATCATATATTTATTATTTGATTGATCTTCTTCCAACCAAAGCTTACAACCTGATTTGTATTTTTCTTTAATCTGAGTAGTGGATAATCTTTGTTGCCCTTTTCTCTCCAGCCGAAAGACAAAAATAACGCATCCATTTGGGCTTTCATTTTCCTTGTTTGGTCCATTTCAATTTAGGTCTTTTAGTAATATGGGTTTCTTTTTACACCCCATTCGTTTTGCATTCCCACAAATATTACTTCTGATTTATGAAAATATTACTTTTAAATTGTATAATTTAAAAGTAATATGGATTTCTTTTTTACACCCCATTCGTTTTGCATTCCCAAAAATATTACTTCTGATTTATGAAAAAATTACTTCTAAATTGTAAAATTCATAAGTTTTTAATTTTTAAATTATATAATTCAGAAGTATTTTTTTACCTTAAGTAGTAAAGAGAATAGTCTCTATCCTTGATCTTGTAAAATATCGTTGATAGACTCTAACCTCCTATTATGAGAGGAACCAAGGTGAGGGTGCTGGCATCTTTTGTTCTTCTTAATGTTTACCTTTATTTATTTATTTTTATATTAATTTTTTTCAGAAACTAATTTCAGCAACATATTATGGAAATTGATTTTCTAATGCAAGAAATTTCAGAAATTAATTTTTGTCATATATTAGGGTATATAATGAAAAATAGTTTTGATGGAATTTACAAAAAAAAATAAAAAAATAGGGGTGCGGAGAAGAAAGGGAATAAATTATCTTGAAATATAAAAAACAAAATTAGGGTATAAAAAGCAAAAGAGGTGGTATATATATCATTGGATTTGCCAATGCCGGCCCAATGTTTGGGTCCAATTCTTCGGCACTGGAATTTCTGGCTTTTCTTCGTTACACTCTAATGCACCCAAAAAAAAAAAAAACTAGCCCTTGTTTGAGATACCCGCCATTAGAAATTTCAGGGTTTTTTGTTTTTTTACTTTCATAAAATTCTTGAAAATGTCTATTTGTCACGGAATTAATTTTTCGAAATATAAAAAATATTCTTGGCAACCCATTCCAAAATAAATAAATGAATGTCCAAGAATTTGATGGAGTGTTTGAAGAAACACCCAGAATTTTAAGGACAAACAAGTTGTTCGAAGGTTGAAATGGAATGCATTACTATGAGATTCACAAAAGAATATTTTTTTTTTATTATTTTGGGTGATTTTTATGTTGAAATAAAGCATTAAATTGAAAAAAGTAATTAAAAATAATTAAAAATTGCTATTTTTTTGCCATTTTCAGAAGTTTCAAACTTCTGTGAATGAAATTGGAACGGAGTTCTTTTTCAATTTTACCTTAGCATAATTTAAAAAAAACATATGAACATATTGAGTGAAAAAAAAAAGCGAGAAGCAAAAACTATAATAATTTTTTAGTGGAACATCTACATTTATAGATTCTTCTTTTGAACGTACGCTTTTACTAAAATAAAACATGTTGTCGTAGTCCTATAAGATTAGATGATGGTCTTTAGTGAAAAATACATGTAGTTTATTAAAAAATTAAAAAGGTTGAGAATATAATTAGAAATTAAAAAACTAATTAATTAGTTATGTAAAGGAAAAATAGAATTAAAGGAACATTTTTGGTTTTAAAAAACTAATTAAACTGAATATATATTTAGTAAAGAAGAATACACCCTAAAAATATAGTATACTTCTGATATTTTTGGTTTTAAATATAGCAATAACAAATTTTATTCCATCAACAAACAAAGAAAAAGATTGTTGCTTTCAGAATAAGACAAAAACATTATCAAATGAATTTGGTTTTAAGATATACTCACAGTAAAACCTTCACCATCACGCGTTCTTGGAAGGTTACCTGTTAACTCATACTTTCTTTGATGCATCTATGAATTTTAATGGATTTAAATTGAAGTAGGTTAAGTTGTTTGAATTAAGATGATGATATGTGAATGAAAAGTTTGTAAGTGATATTATGGATGTAATTGATAATTTAAATTTTGTTAATTGATAAAAATTATAAGATTGTAATTTTATTTTTGTAGTTAAAATTAATTTAAAACGAAATATAATTACTTATTTATAAAAAAATATTATTATTATTATTATTTTGCTATACTTATTTTGGTTACTACTATTTTTATAATTATTATTTGTATTTTTTATATTATATATTTTTATTACAGTATAAATGAAAAAAAATAAATAAAAGCCAGAAAAACTTTGCCACTAAATTGCTAAGTAAGCATTTTACATGTGAGTTGTTAGAAATCCATAATGGATTAATATAATTAATTATTCCATACAATGTTAATAAATTATTCCACATAAAACACATATAATCAATTATCTCTTTTGTTTACAAAAAATAAAAAAAATAAAAAATTAATATAAGTCATCATAAAAAAAATACAAGACATAATATGTAATTACACGTATGGCAGTCGTCTTTTTCATCAATTTTTCATAATCTTTCAAGGATGAGCATGCACATTTACTCTAGGATTTCTCTTGTGGTTAACACAAAAACAATTACCTCACACACATATAAACACTCTACATCTCACATCTCAGTTGTATCTCAAATACATTTTAATAATAAAAATAATAAATATTTATAATTAATAATTATAAAGCATTAAGTCCAAAACAAGCATATTAATGAAGACTTGGAAACCCATAATGGATTAATATAATTATTTAGCCCACACAGAACACCCATAATTGATTACCCTGCACAAAACACATGTCTGAAAAAATAAAAATAAGAATTAATCATCATTGTGAAAAAGTACATGGCTAAATATGTAATTGTGAATATGGTAATTGTTTTTTTATCCTTTCTTCACAATCTTCTTCTAGGATAAGCATGCGACATGTCTCCGTAATTACGCTCATATTGTCTCAAATCAATATATTCAAATACATTAGAATAGTCAAACCACAAAAATAAAAATAAAAAATATAAATGTCCTAACACCACTTATTTTTTGTTGTGAGAAAATGAAAGTGTGAAAATATTATTTGATTACATATTTTTTTCGTTTATTATTATTATTATTATTATTATTATTATTATTTGTAAAATTTATTATTTTATAATTCAAGTATTTTAACATTAAATTTTTTCGACATTACATTTACTTCCCAATAATTATAGTAGATGACACGGTTTTATCTTCATTATTTTCCTTCTTTCCATTTATAATAGAATGACATTCATCTCTACTATATTTTAAATAATGTGTAACTCACTTTTCTAATTTTTTTTATAAAAAATTAAATTTTTACATTTTATATTTAAAATCATAACCTTTAATTATTATTATTCGTGTAATTTTTAGTCAATATAATATTTTAAAATAAAATAAAAAATAATATTATTTTATTAAAACATAAAAAAAGAAAAATATCTATTTTAATATTACAAGAGACTAGATGAATGTAATTTAACATATCTCCAAACGAGATAAATTCAATTTTTCCTTAAGTTGTATTTTTTAAATATTTTACCATATTGATTTTTTCTCACACTTTTACCATGATTTTTTTTTTAATTTTTAGGCATTTTATCATTATATTGATAATAAAATTGCATCATTTTATAAAATTGTTTGGTTAATCAATATAAGTTTTGAAAATCTATTTGAAAGAACTCGTTTTATAAGTTTAAAGTATAAAGGTTACTTAAGAATAAATATTTTATCGTTTTAAATTTTATTTAAAATCATTTATTTTTTTTCAAGATTTTAAGGTTGCTTTTCATTTTTTTTATCAAAATGCATAAATAGTAAACGATAAAGTATTAGATAATAACTCAATTAATTTTTTAGCAAATTTTCCTCTTTATATTTCAAGTTTGTTTTTCTTGTGTTGTCTGAATGAGTGACTTTTAATGATTAAAGATAGATTAATTTATATTAAAGTATGTTTGTAATTATATATTTCATTTGTGAATGAGACTTCTTCCAAACACATTAAGACTTTTTTAGTTTTTCTAAACATTAGAAACAATGTCTTGACGAACACATGATTTCAAGTAAAAGAAATTAATATGAATTGTAAAAATAGATAACTTTCACATATGAAAACTTTTTAAGTTTGTGAACTAAAATTAATATTTTTAAATTTTTTTAAATATTGAATTAGGCGCTTAGATAAATGATGTAATTATGGTTATAGGTATGATAATAGTAAAAATTAGATAAACATAACTATTTTAGGCATGTTATACCATTATTATTATCTAAACTTATTAGTATCTTGACAACCCATATCAAAAGATTTTATCTTAGAAATTGGACGAATCAACAAACAAATATTATTAATAAAACAAAAGATACAATAATTATCAAGAATAAAATATATTTTGTATTATACAGCCAATCAAGAATACGAATTTTATTAATTTGCCAGTCGTCCAGGCTGATATATTGCTGACTATCTTCACATAACGGGTATTTCTACATGTTATTAGCGGTCATCTAGGCTAATATGTTGTCAGTCATTATCACCTTAACCTCTTCATAATACTCATATTGGGGCAAACACTTAATCTATGACAAAGGAACAACTTTCAATGAATTTTACATCTTTCCCCTCTCTTTGACAAAAGATAGGTTGAACTTTATACCTTCTGACAAAAGATAAAGAATGATAATTGTATATCTGAAAAAAAAAAAAACCCTACATCTTTCCTTTGACATAAAGTAAAAGTAAGACAATAATCATTATATCTGCTATTATAAATAGTGAATAGTAACAAAAGCAAAAAGTGAATAGTAATAAAAGTAAAATGTACCTTTTATCTAATCTAAGCCATACTAAACCTCTAATAATTAAGTATTGACTTATTTTTAATGAAAGTGAAAGTACCTCCCCCTTATTCCAGATGCAGATCAAAACCGACAAAAAAATTGTTGGAGTTGTGATATTGAAAATACTGTTATTACCTCAAAATTCCCTAAGAACATATTTCAAGTATCAATCAAAATAATAATCACTCAACTTTTATCTTGAAATAGAAAAGGCAAAACAAATTTAAAAATTTGTGTACTTCTAGAACTCATATTAATATATTTTCAATTATAATCAATGTTTTAAGGTATATATATATATATATATATATATATATATATATATATATTACTTATGTACTAATCAAGTCGAGAAAAAAAAAAGAAAAAAACTTATGTACTAAACAAATGTGTAAGAGAGAAGATTTGAGAGCTTGTACATATAAGAAGATGTGAAACTCTAAAAAAATATCAAATATATTTACAATCAAATCAGTTGCTCTCAATTGAAATTTGTTACACCAACTTAAAGATTAATTTAGTAATGTAAATAGAGGATGAGTTACTTAAGATACATTACGTCGTCATCGGAATTTTACATAATTTTGTCTCAAATTAGTTCAATAAGTCAATTCGAATAAAATCTTAAGATATTAGAGACATGTAATTTTAAAGATTAATCAACCATGTTACCATGTTTTCAAAACAATAACTTGACTATAACTACATAATGTAAAACAAAATTTACTTGATTTTCTTATTATATTTTTGTAACTTATTATTTATTTTCACTCCTAAAATGCTTCTTCAAAAGTCATCTCATAGTTGTAATAAAGTGTATTCGAAAAAAATACAAAAAGAACTCAAACATGAAATAATTTCTTAATAACTTTTGCTGATACATCACTTGCTCCAGAAAAAAAAAAAAAAATCGACTCAGAGATTCATATTATTGGTGGACTAATTTTCCCATGTAAATTTCTACTTCTGTTTATTTAAAGAAAACAATTTTTTTTTGACAAACATCAGTAAGGAGATTAAGTATGAGACTAATTAGGAATTTATTGCAACTTCATTTATTACAAAATGTATAACACACTATCAACTTCTTTTAATTCAACCTTTCGTTTTTTTTTTTCTTTAGATTTAAACATCATGTAGACACCTGTAACACATTATTTAGACACAGATATTGAAAACGTTGATGAAACTCGTTTCTATATTTTAAAAAGACGTAGAAGATGTTCAAGTGTATTACGAAATCAAAAATGTAAGTCTAAAACTTAAATAAAATATAAAAAATATTCATAAATCTTATCAAGATTTTGAATACATGCGAGAAAAAGAATCTAGATAGCCTTAAAATTTTTATTAAATAGTATCAATCCCTTATATAAATTTTTCTCATGTTTTATTTGTGCTGAATCTTTCAAATATTCTTATTGAAAAATGTATTGATAAACTTATCTGACAAAAGAGATTTTGATAATAAAACTATTTTAAGAATGAAAATAGATAATAAAATGAGAAATTGACTTTTTTAATTAGACATCTTTATTCTTATTCATACTCTAAGAAATCATAAACTAATCCAAAATTTTGATTTATAACTACCTAACTTGTGTTGACTATGGCGTAACAACGTGGAATTTGTTTACATACAATAGCTGAAGAAAATAACGTAACCTCGAATCAAACTTTCATTCGATGGCGTCTTCAACTTGGAATCTCTTGTTCCAATTTGGATTCCACAAGGTTCTTATCGCGACAGCAACACATACTTTGACCCAGTAAGATATAATCTTAAATTTTGTGTTCAAACACACTTCTCATTTATTAAAATTCACGCAAATCTTATTAAGATAATACAAGATATATCGAACAAGCTTTTTTTTTAATGATAAATTTGGTCCTCGTGAAAATGGTTTCCTATTTTAGTAACATATAATTAAAAAGAAAGATCACTCAGAGCATGCATATTTTATATAAACATTCTTTAATCAAATTATATGTAACAATAAAAAAAGTTGTTAAATTAAGTGTTTAATCTAATTTTGTGGATTGATCCTACACATTAATATTTTATTTTAGCTTGAAATTCTTTTCTGAGTTGTTTTTCTTGGCAAAATTTATTGAGCCACAATGTTTATACAATTAAACATCAATAAAGTTGATAAATTTTTTCTAAAATTGATCGGTCAGTCTTTTTCATAAATTCTAATCATCAATGAAGTTGATAAACTTTTTCGAGAATAGTCAATCAACTTTTTAATAATTCTTTTTGTAAAAATGGTCTGTGCTAAACTTTAATTACTAATAAAGTTGATAAATATTCAGAATCAACCGAATGCGAAAAAAATAAATAGAAAAAAAAAATAAGAAAACATATCAAGATATTCAAAAAAAAATTCATCTTTTAATTCGATTAAGTTTTAACTACCTTAAAATTTTCTGTATTTTTAACTGAGTTTATTCTAACAATTTTTAAAATAGTTTTATTTTTATTTCATTATCATTTAATTTTGTGATCAAGATGATAATCATTAGTTATTTCAATTCGTTTATAAATTTGCATATCTATTCTCTAATTGTTCAAGTTTTCACTCAACTCTTTCTTGCAAAGAGAAACAATACATTAAATAACAAGTTAAACAAATTAAAAAAGAAAAGAAAACTCATTTTTAGATGAATTCGAAACAGAAAGACGAAAATAAAAGTTAAGTTTATCCATTAGCGACAAAAATTAAATAACAGAATAATTATACAACTAAAAAAATATTTAAAATATTCAATAAAACAATTTTTTAATTAAAACTCAATTAAAAATAGTTCATTGAATTTTTTATAAGTACCAATTTTTAGTGTTTTTACACATTATAAATTTGAATACTTGTGGGTTTAAGTGATCTTTAAGATAATAATTACTTCCGAATTGAGAGTTTTTGGATTTACTTTGTTAATTTGAGTCATGAGTCAAAAGAAGGAATTTTATCTTAATTACTGTGAATTTCAGGTGTAAAGCATGAAGGAATTTAGAGCTTTGAAGTTGCATGAAGAGAAGAAATGAAAAAGATTTGAAAAGAAGAGTTGCTCAAGCGAGGAAAGTTCGCCTAGACGAAAGTAGTTTAAGAATGTATATAAGCTGCAGAGGAGAATTCGTCCGGGCGACCTTGGAGGGAGGCAACTGAAGGGGATCTCGCCCGGGCGAGGATGGTTTCGCCCAGGCGAGATCAGTTCAGAGAGTACATCAAATTTTTGCCTAAGCGAGGTGTTTTCACCCTAGCGAAAAGTCACTTAACCTAAGTCCGAAAACGTGTTTAAAAGAGGATTTTAGGGTTTTGGAAAGGGGATCTGGATTTGGAGGAACGTAAGAGCCGTCAAGAACAAGAACTGTTGAGGATTCTTTGTCTTCTTTGCAATCTTTCTTCCTTGGAGTGTAATGGCTATCATGAGTAGCTAAATTCTTTTTCTTTGGGATTGAATGTAATCTTTTGAACTCATTTGTATTTTGGTGATTTTAAATATAATATTGAGTTTCTACTCTGTTAGCACCAGTGGACTGCTGCAGTGATTTGATGAATTTAACCAAGTGAAGATGCTCTAGATCATGTGAAGGATGGATGAAGATTTCTTGAAGTTTGAAGACTTGAATCTAGGATCTAGAAATGTGTGTTGTGGGAGTAAGTTTGAAGTTCAAGTTGGTGATGGT
>Ga0209489_100986_pt1 | contig 57354 bp, 34 predicted proteins | sample SiratrowhiteBW_FD_187527 | JGI IMG/M metagenome (GOLD analysis project Ga0209489, IMG submission 187527) | Root nodule microbial communities of legume samples collected from California, USA - Siratro white BW (SPAdes) (version 2) | ecosystem: Host-associated > Plants > Roots > Nodule | place... | reverse complement strand
TTTTTTTCTCTTTTTCCTTCTTCTTTTTTTTTTTTTATTTTTTTCTTTGGATTTCTCTTGAATCAAAACATACCATTAAAAATCTCTTTCTAACTTTTACTCCAATAATTTTGTCATATTCATCTCTAGTTAATATTTTATGTAATTGTTAACAAAATAATAGAAATATATACTTCCAAAATAAAAATATTATTTTGTTATTATAATCCAGGATCTTAAATAAAACTTAAGAATTTAAGTTCTATGTATGTGAACGTATTTTAACGAGAAAGTCTTATAAATTTCACAATCTTAAACTTATAAGCAATAGAGATGAATCAAAAGTAACATTTATTTACGAGAATTTAACAGAAAAAAGATCAAAGGAAGAGCATTGCACTACTAATTACTTAACCTAATAACCAATAATACAATTAGGTATGAAATTGAAAGGTTAACATTCTATTAGGAGAAAGAAAATTAGCACACGGATATCTGTGCTCTGTCTGGCACAATGCCAAAGATTTCATTTTATTTTTCAGAAAAAAGCTGAGTAGTAATGGTTGGTGGAAGTTCGAGCTGTTCAATAATAAGATGAACGTTGGCCCACATGCACCATTTGCCAATCCACATTCAACGTACATACATATCCATCACTTACACAAAACAGAAAAATTTTCAGTGTCTTAGCCCAATCAACACTCTTTAACTACGCCAAGATTTTTAGTGGGAATCATATGTAAAGAATCTGCAAAAATTTCCACCGTTGGAGCAGAATCTTCTTGCCAAAAGCTAAGCCATGCACAGCATTGATATGGCGGCTGTAAAGTGACAGCACTGTGTGAAAACAATAAAGTTAACTGATTTTAGCATGTAATAATAGTGTTATGCCACTTAATTTTATTTGATCTTATGTAACAGTGATATATATAATGCAGTCTCCCTTATCTGTACTTCATTTTTCTTTTCTGCAAAAGTTTATTGTGACAGAGAATGTTGTTTTATATATATTGTTGGATTGCGTGAGGTTGTGTATATACTATATGTAGCTAGGGTTTATATACTTGAAGAAGAAGGTATATTATTTGTGTTGGGTGGTATCTACCACACTATGTGTTTTCTTTCTTTGGTTTTTAGGTGGGGTTGGGAGAGAGGTTGTATGAGAAGAGAACACTCAAGTATATGATGGTGAAGAAATGCGTATGGTAATGAATCTCTTGCGTGTGTTCTCCCAAAATGTAGTTTACGCTGCTGACAAGCATAATTCATTTGGTAATGGACGAGACAAACCCCACGTTCAGCCAAAAGTAGTTCTCGTGCATATGAGAATGTAGGCCAAACCACGTGAATCCAGAGGAGGCTGCAACTGTTGCAGCGTAACTATGCTTTTATTGCTGATGGTAAGTTGGTGTTGCCCAAGATAACTCTTTATGTCAAGACTACTTAGCTCGTGCTTAAGATTACATGGAATTACATATGTAAGGATAGTCTGATAATAGTTCGATATCGGATAACTCGATAGGTCCACCAATCTTATTAGGATAGACTCTAAAAAATAAACTTTAAATCTAATTTAATCTTATAAAATCAGTTTGTAAGGTGATATTTACATCTATTTATAAACTATTAAAAAATCTTATTTCTAGTCGGTATAAGATCTCTAATAATTATAAAGTATGGTAGCATATAAATTTAGCTACCATATTTTTTTTTCTTATCATTTTTGAGTTAACGTAAAATTTTTATCGTAACAATCATTCTTATTCTTTATCTTAATTATTCTCTCTTGTTGAGTTTATAGAAGTAAAATCATAATTTTAATGAAAAAATATCGATTCTAAATTTTATACCATGTTGCTCATTGATGTATAATTAAACAATGTATTTTTACAAAATCTTAAAATTTAGAGTTATTATGTCTTTTAAGTAATCTTCTAATTTATAATTTATTAGGTGTGTAGAAGAACTTCCTAATTATAATGATAAGAAATTGTTAGATGGTTATAAACTACTACTTGTTTATAGTCTCGATAATTTTTTATACTAATATGTAATTAATATAATTAGTTATTTTTATCTTAAATTTAAGAACTTAACTACATGTAATTTAAAAATTTAGAACATGAAATGATCCAATAACACATAATATTTATGATGCTAATATTTGAGTAATAAGATTAGGATCAAGAGGTGGTCATTTTTACTTGATATGGTGTTACAATTTTTTTTTTCTTGTATTCTTATAAATAAGATATGTGATGAAATGATTAACATGGTAATAATTTATTACTTTAAGGAAGTTATCTTCAGGAAAGATGATTAGACATTCATTTTTAATAATTGTCAAAAGGTTGGATGGTATTAGTTGTTTATGATTTCTGTTTATTTAAGCCTATTAAGTCAAGTTGCACATTAGGTTTAGAATAATTGCCAACCAAATTGAAAATGTGATTGAGGTGTCAACTTATTAATGGTGGTTATCACATGAGATATTTGTATCTTATATAAAAGATCATTTTGTCCGAATGAAATATACTTTTGAGTAAATAAGTGATTCAATATAATAAATATTAATATATTTCGTTTTTAGGATAATAAAGAAAAAAAAGTTACAATATTATTACAAAAACTTTATGGTTGAAGTAATTGAATACATATTTGATGAAAAAATGTAGAAAAAATTATAGTTGAGAGATATTTGAACACTTGTTTAGTTTTTACCAATTATTATATGTATTTATTAAATATAAATTAAGTTAATGTATAATTAACCTTAAAGAAAATAACAAGAATCTTAAATTTTCAAAGTAAAGAAAAAAAAAATCAAAGGGTCGTTTGATATTAATATATGATAGGACATGTTATAAGAAAAATAAGATAAACATTAATTTTGACAAAAAATAAATAATGATAGGTTGTAGTGATGATAATGACAATGATAAGGATTATTGTTATAATAATGATAATTGTAATAATGATAACTATAATGTGAATGATAATAACACGTATTATTCTAAGTGATAACAATAATATTGATAATGACAATTATATGAGTGATGAGACTAATAGTAATGAAATGATAAAATATAGTAAATATTCTAACGAAGATGAATAAGTGAGATTCTATCAACGACAACTGGAAGTCTATTAATGTGATATTTAATACAAGTAATTAGTATAGTAAAATGTATTAACTATCATCTATAATAGGAATAGGATAACTTTACAACCATTTAATTACATCTATGATTGGAAAATTAAAAAATATATATATAATTTTTTCTCTATTCTAACAATAAGTAAATGTGTAATCAAAATTTTAAAAATACAAATGAAAAGATATCAAAGGAGTTAATTTTAATTTTTGATAGTTAATTAAATTGGGGAGGAGCAAGATAATATATAGGAAAGATAGACCTATCCAAATCCATTTAACTCTCCCATAGTGTAATGTATTTTTCTTCTATCACTTTTCTTATCGTGTTATAGACATTCGATACCCCTAATTTAGTATGTACCTAATTATTTAACTGTTAAACCTTTTATTCTCTATTATGACCTTAATTACTATCAGGGTGAACACATTTAATAATAAGTATTAAGATGAAGATATGCCAAACAAGTACACATAATATTCTGTATATTTATCACTTCTTCTATTCTATGATTTTTTGAATGTTCTTTCGCTACGTTTGCTCACTGTTAGCCACACATTTAATTCCTTTGTTGGGCTGTTCCAACTACTTTTGTATTCTATTTTAAGTGATTATTATTATTATTATTATAAACAGAAAGTCGTTGAATATTTACAATCACAACATATTTTTTTAATTAAAAAAAAAACAATGGAGTAATGGAGATGAAAATAGGAATGATGTAACTTTAGATAAGGTTAAACTTTAAATAGTCATAATGAGATTTTTATGAAGATATATTTATCCAAACAAAATATATAAAAAACTTCTTCGTGTTTTTTACTTTCTTTCCTGTTCTACCGTAATTTCTTTTGTTTTTTTTATTCTATGTATAATTAAGTTTACCCAAATAGCATAAAAATTGTTAAAAAGTAATTATTTTATTAATTTTTAAAAAATAAACAAACCTTATATTACATTAATTACTGTGAAATAACTTGATTATGTCACCTAAGTTAAGGTTGTCTATCATGAAGTTTCCTAATTCTATTTTTTTTTTAGTTTAGATTTTTTTATTGTGAGTTATTGGATCTTATTGTCATTATATTTCGTATAATTTAAATAATCTTACTATAATATATTTACGTAAAACACTTACATTACCTATAATCATAATATAATCATAACTTACATTGTTTATCAATGTAGTAAATATATATATATATATATATATATATATATATATATATATATATATATATATATTATCACTATTAATATGTTTATTATTATTATTATATAATGATGAAAAATTGAAAATTTTACAAATATATAATTTTTCATTAAGAGGGTGATTGAATTAGTTATTATATTTATGGTAGGTGATCCAATCAATTAACAGCATGAATTTTAACTTTAAACCGATATCGATCTGTTAATAACAAACACAAAACATGTAAAAATTATTGACTTACCAAACACAAATCCTAAGCAAATGTAACACGAGTTAACTCGTGCTAATTGAGGTGAGAGTAACTCATCCATATTTTATTTATTTTTATTTTTATCTATTTTTTATAAAAAATCACACAAAATTAACACGATGTATAATTTCAATTCAATAATTAGATTGATTAAATTTATTTTTGTATAAAATTTGTGGAGTATAATATTTAATACAAGTGTAGAAACAATTTAATTTACAATAAAAATTAAAATTATAAATTTAAGCTACACAATTATATATAAATAGTAAACATTTGTAAAATAAGTTAAATTTACAAAAACTAAGTCCATTTCATAGAACTGAAAATTACAAAGGAATCACATGAAAAAATATAGTGCAGAACCGCAGGGTCATAATTTTGGGCCTTTTCCTTAGGTCGAACTGGATCATCTATGGTCCAATTATAAATAGAATGCTAAGTACTATTTACACCGGTCTTTTTCTTATATGCATCACTTTTCATTTTATCAGTGTTTTGTTTTTTTTTTTCGAAATTACCCTTATCATATTGCAAAGGCCCTCAAACTCCTTTTCCAACTTAAAAAATGCTAATAAAAGTAAAAATGTTAATTATTTTGAGTTTAATATCTACAAAATAATAGGATAATTTTCTTACAAACTAATTAGAAAGTATGAGTTTTTTATAATTATTATAAAAATCAATAAATTTATTATAAGTCAATGGCAGTTTTGTGAAAAAAAGAAACGCCAAGTTAAAAATATTTTAAACTATATTATTTGCTTAATATAAAATAATACGAATTTAATTAACCAATGTACGACTGAGATCTAAAACATTATTATCACGCAATTAGTCACCAAAAGTTTAACTTCGAATTTTCTTATGTATTTCAAATTTCACTCATGAAATTACTCCATATATTTATGTATGTATGTATAAAATATTCGTTTATATTTTTATTATTGAGAAAATGTCTTTTATTTTCCTTTAACTCATTAAATCCAATTACAGCTTTGAAAAATCCAATTAATTAAATTTATTTAAAACAATTTTATTTTATAGATTTTGTAGCATATAAATATTTTTGGGAAGAACACAGTAATTTGGCAAATGTCAAGGAGAGGAAGCGGAGTGTGTCACTGTTGCCCAATTTCGTGTGTTTTTTGTGAAGCATTTCGAAACATCTATACACTATGCCTTCAGCTCAAGATCCATTCTATGTTGTGAAGGAGGAGATTCAAGAATCTGTAAGCATTTTCTTTTTCCCCATATCACCTAGGTTTTGTTATAAGTTTAATTTTCAAAATGAATTTACTTTTTATTTTGTCATAAAACATGCGTTCTACTTCAAATTTCTGCTTGATTTCTCTGTTACTAGTACAACTGGATCCGGTATTTTACGTAGCTGAAACTATTAATTGGGATATTTTTGCTTCTAATATCTTATGCATCGATCTGAGTATGTTATTTTTGTCTACAAATTTGGAATTTTGAAGAAAACCCTGTTTCGATCTGTAACTGTCGTATGTGAATTGAAGCAGAAAATAAAAGTTGGGATTTTGTTAATGGCAGTATGAATTATTTTGGATGTTATGTAATTTATTGGCTGATTAATTTTCATTTTCTGGTAAGATTGATAAGCTGCAGTCTACTTTTCGCCAATGGGAAAAAGCTGCTGATGCTGGCGAGCGATCCAATCTTTCAAAGGAAGTTCTTACTAGCTGTGAAAGCATTGACTGGCAGGTATATCAATTGTGTATTTTGAACCAGTGACAAGTTAGTTGGCCTGTAAATTTTTGTTTGAAATGAGTTTTATTCATTCTTCTAGCATGGTACTGTGATCGTTTGTAGACATTGGGATTTGGGTATTATTAAATAGACATTCGAGGAATGTTGGGATTATAGTACAATCTAGGTCAGCGGGAAGGAGTATCTTTCTTTTTTTGATTGCAAATATTTTTAGTGTAGGATGGGAAATGAGGGGTTTGAACTTAACCGTCCAAAATGCTTCTGTCGAATGCTGCAATTTATGTCGTGCACATGCTATGCTTCTATCATAAAAAGCAAAAGAGTAGTTCACTCTGTGATCATTGTAATGATGCAAAATATATGTAAACATATTTATTAAATTATAATGCTAATATCAAAGCTCATTAGTTAATAATAAAGTGTATTATGTTCATGTATTTTTATTTAATCACTCTATTTCTTTCCCGTTATATTCTTTAGGCATCCAATCAAGGACAGCAAAATCATCATTAACCCTCTCCCCCTTTTCCCCTAATTTGAATTTGCTCCTTCTCTTTTGGCAATCTAGGGAAGGGGAAGGAGGAGAGTGAAAATGCAGTGAGGTGAAAATGTTTTGATTTTCAATCTTTCTTGGTTGTTAAAGTCACAGTAGAAAACAGATAGAAAGTTGCTTCTAACTCTAGAAGCACACTCTAAGTCTAGCCTCTCTGTCACGCATCTTAGACTATTGTTTCTTTTGCCATACAACCTATTCAAACTGCTGAAATATGGATTTTTTGATAGAAAGGTAGATGAGTTGGACAAAGCAATTTCTGTGGCCTCTAGAGATCCTTCTTTGTATGGCATTGATGAAGTGGAGCTTGAGAACCGGAGGCGGTGGACCAGTGAAGCTCGTAGCCAGGTGTCTGTAACTACTTAACTTGATTAAGAGTTAGAAGAATACTGTTACTTTTTTTCTTAACATAATGCGCAATTGTTCGAATGGTATTTTTCTATTGGTAGCTCTAGATTGCCTTCTCTCTCTCTTTTTATCTGTATGCTGCTCGTGAATGATTGGAGTTCATTATTAGTTGAGCATAGCAAAGAAAGCAGTGGAAGCAGGAAAACGCTCAAATATAACAAACAATGCTACTCTAAATGGGATGCACAAGGAATTAATGAGGCTTCCTAATTCTCATCAAACTGCGTCTGGTCAATATGCTGCCCAGGATAATGACGATTTCATAGAATCAGAATCGGACAGGCAGACGCTTCTTATAAAGTACATCTTTTCTCCCTCTCCCTCTCTCTCTCTCTCTCTCTCTCTCTCTCTCTCTCTCTTTAATATGGCTTTTAATTAAACATTTGTCCTTTACTCTGCTTTTAAACTCTTTGCCAGCCTCTTTAGTGCATACAAGATGCTAAATTATATTTTTGATTGACCTATGTTACCCGCCCCTCGCCCCTGCCCTGTTCTTTTTGAGACATAGGTGGACTCCTCTGCGTGAAATTGTGGACACATGAGGATACACTTCTTGTGCTTCTCATGTAATTATAAATTTCTGTTTTGCGAATTCAGCGTTGCTAATTATTTGAGTTTTATTTGAATCTACTATTACTATCAAACAAGAAATCATAACTAAAATGACGGATTCAGTTTTTCTTTCCTTTGGAAGAAAAAGAAAATGGGGGAATGAAAAGATTGTGTCAGGTAGCCTTAACACAGATAAAGGCTGGTATTAATGCTCTAGAGTCTGGGAAAACAATGTTTCTACTTTATTTTTTACATATATTTTATCTATTGGTGCTGATAGGAGACAGGATGAGGAGTTGGACGAGCTCAGTTTAAGCGTACAAAGAATTGGAGGTGTTGGACTTACTATACATGAAGAGCTCTTTGCACAGGTAGATTTGGCATTTGAGAAGAATTTTTGTTTGTGATCTTACCATTTTGCTTAGTCCTGGTTTGTACCATGTGACTTGGGGTGATTTAAATCCCAGAAGCAGCCTCTCTCCCCTTGCAGGGTCAAGGCTGCATATTTCTATCATTCCAGAACCCCAATAGGTGGGAGTGTTGTCATGCACTGGGCTTCCCTTTTATTCTTACTGTTTTGTTTCAAAAGTTGGAAGCTAGACAACACTGTTGCACTTAAGTTATGTGTTTCGTTTTTGTGTTTCAATAAGAGCTGTGTTCTAATGCCTTATTTTTTCTCTGGAAACCTTCTCGTTCTAAATTTGTTAAAGCCTTGATGTTTCAGGAGAAGATTGTTGATGAGCTGGGTAATGAGATGGACAGTACATCTAATCGTCTAGATTTTGTCCAAGTGAGTTTCTGCTTCTAGTTTCCATTACCTCATTAAAATGTTTATGATCTATCTGGCTGATTGCTATCATTAATTAGCAATAACATAAGGGGGAAATATTGAATGTGAAAGCTGAATGTCTCTCATTGTTTATGATATCAGAAAAAAGTAGCAATGGTCATGAAGAAGGCTAGCGCAAAGGGCCAGATCATGATGATCCTGGGTTTGCTGGCTCTGTTCATTTTCCTCTTTATATTGGTATTCTTCACCTAGTCATTGAGACGAAAGCTGTCAATGCTCTTGTTTGTACATGAAAAAGGATCTAAAGCTTCTGTGAAGATACAAGATTATTGGGACATCCAATATGTTTAGAAATCAAGTGGAAGCCTCTTTGGTTTGTTGAAGGCAGTGAAATTTTTTATCATGATGAAAAGGGAAGCAATGTGCTTGAAAATATTACTAGAGGATTTAGTATGACTGCTAATGTGATTTAAATGAGTTGTATTCGTTTTTAAGATGATATGCTCGAGCATGCAATGTTTGATGTCCTTTTTTTTTTTTCTTTGAAAGGATAGCCTGGAATTTTGAATTTATACCTGTACCAAGATAGAGACTGCTTATGACAGACTTTTATACAAATTAACCCATTATTTACTTGCTCGCTCAAGGAACAAGAATCACGAGTTGCTATTTTGGACACGTTGCAAACTGAAATGATGATAAAAAGTGTTGTTATAACAGGTAAAAAGTTGGGAAAACTACTTTTTCTTTTTCTCCCGTTCTGCTATTTTATGAAAAAAGTAAGTTACTTATAAAATACATTGAATGTTTGGAACATTAATTGCAATTTGGTGAAAAGTTTTTTTTGAGAAGTAAATAAACTTCATGAATATGAAGTTTATAGTTTAAGATATTTTCTGACGGCTTCTTTATACGTCCTCTAAGAAGGCTGTTTTGTATTTGCCATTCTATGTCTGTTCAGTCTTGGTTTGCTATAGGAGAGCGGTTGGGGTAAAAAACAAAACCTTCGTACTGGGAAAGATAAGAAGAAACGAAATATTTTTGTAGAAACCAAACAAAAATACTGAAACTTACAGAAAAATTGAGAGATTAGAATTGAAGAAATATATTGTAATTAAGTTTGACAAAAATGTCTATTTATAAGCGTATATCTACCATGATCTTTTTTAAAAAACTGATCTAATCAGTTAATTTTGTGGAACTTATGTGTGACTGTAATCTGTCCTTAAAAGTATATTAAGTTTCAATCACTTAGAATTTATAGTTTATAGCTTATATTTATATCATTACATAATATTATTTTTTAGTTTTACGTAAAAAATACCTCAAATTTAAAGAATATGCTTTTGCAGAAAGTTTTAAATATACCTACCAAACGCACTCGCAGATAATTCAAGCATAACTCACAGTGGAAGAAAGGCGAGGAAGCGATTTCACAGGTATAAAAAAATCCCGAAATATCATAATGATAAAAAATTTCCTTTGCAATATGATCAATCGGACTATAATAATTTTCTTTTTCCTCTCTAAAGGGCTCTGCAATATTTCAACATAATGCAAATTGAGATCTTATATATTACACTAAACCAATCCAAGCATAAGACCAAAAAAAGGAACAGAATCTCCAAAGCATGCAATTTGAGGGTAAATTCTTCTTTTCATCGTTCTCTACCACACAAAGTATGTTGCGATTCTGTGCCTTCAATTACCACCACTTATCAACCCCATCCAGAATACGATACTCCATCCACCCAAAAGCACCTTATATTCTGCTATCAAGAACCGTTAGACTAGTTTCAAATACTGAAAAAAAAATCTAAGAGCTAAGATTTTTTGTTTCACTTTTAGGCATGAAAGTCAATATTTAACATCTAAAGGCATATACATTTATAGAATACTTCATACAACAAAAGCTGTTTTGCATTATGCAAAAAAAGTTTGTCCTAAAATAGTTTCACTACACACACCACTATATATATATAACAAACCACTGCCTATTCTTCTCAAATCGCTTTTGCTTCCTTTGCAAGTCTTCCTTTCTCACAGGTTAGTGTCTCCTTCACCGTGATATTTCCTCACTTAACAACCATAGTTAAAATTTCAATTTTACGTTTAATGTATTCACTAGTCTAGGACTTTTCACAAACCATGAAAATCGAACACAATTTCCTAGTACATGGATAACATGTTAAACTAGTTCATGTCCAGAGTTGACTAAGGAAACCCGTGATCACAGTAGCTTAAGACAGACCTTTTAATCTTTATTTTTCAGATTCTCGTATGTATGCATGGGGTGAAGGAAAAGGGTGCGTGGTGTTTAACGCTGATAATGATTAAAAGATGTAGTGATCTTCAGATTTGTTGAATTGAGATATATTTTGGCATGCATGTAGCTTATGCTTTGTTTTGTACATTTTTTGTTGCAGGTGGTTGCTAAGTTTGTAGGTAAATATATATGGTTGAAGTGGGAATTTTTCAGATCACAGGTAACAGTTTCGACCCTTTTGCTGAGGCTAAAGATAGAGATGCCCCCGGGGCGAAGGAGTATGTGCATATCCGCATACAACAGAGGAATGGGAAGAAGAGTTTGACGACAGTGCAAGGGCTGAGGAAAGAGTTCAGCTATGAGAAGATCCTGAAAGACTTCAAGAAAGAGTTCTGCTGCAATGGCAATGTTGTGCATGACAAGGAGCTTGGAAAGATTATCCAACTTCAAGGTGATCAGCGCAAAAACGTTTCTCACTTCCTCATTCAGGCTTCCCTTGTTAGGAAGGACCAGATCAAGATTCATGGTTTTTGACCAACCATAAACACTTACTTACTACCTTTCTTCTACTAATCACCTAAACTATCACACTGTTCATCAAATAAGTAAGATGTTTGGACTATTTGCTCATTTTCTTTATGTATCAAGGAAAATCCCAGGATGGATTATCATAATGGCATAGATTTAATTTACACTATTTTAATTGGGTTGCATCATAAATTTGATAAATTATCGACTCAACCCTTTTTATGAACACTTTCAATTAAAAGAGTAAAAAGAATGAAAGTGATTAGAATCTTTAATACATTAAGAAAGTAAGGGAAATGAGGGTTTTACTCAAATTTGGTGGAACAATTTTTTTATAGACCACACGTACTATTATTCATGAACAACAATTTTCATCAGTGTTGATTGTAACACCACTACTATGAATCTGTGAGCTAATGATTGATCAAAGAACCATCTGTTGAATGACTTGATCAGTTCTGGCTTCCACGGCAATTTAGTCAATGGACAATTCCCCAAATCTTCCTTCAACTTCACACCCCCACTCAAGTTGAAGACATTTTAAATTTTACTGGCCATTGCCACGATTTTTTCAATGAATTCGTATTCGTACCTACAAAAGTAGAAGGCCATTTAGTTCATTCATATACAATTTTCATTCTCATTCTAATACTCATCAAAGTATATCTGCACAAAGTAATTGCGATACAACAAAACACGGATTGCAAAAATCAAAACCTCAACCACATGATTCCTATCAACGACTATTGGTAGGACTAAAGTAGACATTAATCACGAAAATAAGCAAAAAAGAGAGTAAAAGAATACTGTTACTGTACCCGGTTTTCATGTACCATCCTTTCAAGTTGGCGACATCAAACAAAGCTGACCTCCATTTCTTGACCTTCTCAGAGTCCTTACCCATCCTATTTTCATGTTCAGTCATGGCTTCACCATAACTATTTCTCTGATGCCTTAAATCCGACGGTAACACTTTGTAAAAGATGGGGCAAACCAGTTGGTTTTTCATCTCCATACACTCAAGGATCCTCAAAAGCTCATCAAGACAGGACGTGGAACGTGCATAGTTTTCAGAAAACACAATGATCGAAAGCCTTGATTCTTCGATATCTTCAACAGTAGATTCTGAAGTCTGGTCCCCATCATTGATGACGGTATGGTATCCACTTCGGCGGAAAGCATTGTAGAGAAAACCGGTGAAGGAGCGTGTATCTTTTCCACTGAAACTCACAAAAACGCTATAGCGCGGTACCACCTTGGTCACATGTCGCACAATCTTTTCAATGAACTCATACTCGTATTCGCACCTACAAAAGAAAAGTTGAAACTAGCATTGAATATCCATTGTTCCTTAGTGTTTGATTTAAACATATTTGAAAAAGTATCAGCAAACAAATGAGTTGATGATAGTCATAAATACCAGTTTCGGAAACACCATCCTTTCAAGTTGGCCACTTGAGTCAAAGCTGACCTCCACTTTTGTATTTCCTCATAGTCCTTTCCGAACTTATATTCAAATTTATGCATGGCCTCGCCAAAACTACCTCGCAGGTTCCTTACGTCGGACGGATCGACGCCGTAAAAGATTGGAATAACGACTTGGTTCTTTGTCTTCATGCACTCTAGGATCTTAACAAGTTCATTAAGGCACCACCTGGAAGACGCAAAGTCTTGGGAGAGAACAACGATGGAAACCCTGGATGCTTCCAAAGCTTCAATGATAGTATATAGAATTTGGTCGCCACCCTTCAACTCGCCAGTATCCATGAAAGTTATCAATCTGGCCTTCCGCAAAGCAGTATAGAGGGTACCAGTGAAGGTGCGGCGCGTGTCACTCCCTCTAAAGCACAGAACAACATCATAACGCGCCATAATGAAATGAAAGAAGCACTCAAACTGAATAGTATTATTGCGATTACTTAGATTTTCACGACGGCGAAGGTGAAAGTCAAAGTGACTCTCTCTCTCTCTTAGATGCATATGATGCTCCAATCCAATGGAGTGCCCAGGTGGGACCTACACGGTTTTTCTTAGTTTCCAAGTTGCTGCTTTCTTACTTACGAAAATGTTTGTTTCACATCCACACTTCGCTGTCAATCTTTATTAAATTGCATGTGTCAATTCTTTTTATGTGACTGAAGGAAGGGCATATGTGTTATTTTGTAGAGAGGGGCATTATACGTTTTTTTTTTCTATCTTTAGAAAATTTGAAAAGAAAGTTTGGCTTTTTTTTTATGGAACGTGGAGAGTCTTTTTTAAAAAGTTTGAAAACAAAAAGATTGGGTTTCGGTTGAAGTTGCGTGCGACGTGCGGTGGGAAGTGGTGCGTGACGAATAGTAAGAGAAGTGGACGATGATGATAGAACGTGATATTTTTGTGTTTGCGGGTTTAAGGAAGAACGTTGAAGCGTAGAAGAAGCTGTGACTGCGACGGGTTGAGGTTATGGGTGCAATTAGATGGTTGTTTGGATGTGTGGTCAGAAAGTAATGCTTAGTTAAACACTTAGAAGGTTCAAAGGTTTTTGTGAGCTTTCCAAGACTGTCCATTCCTTAGTTATGGGAGTGATAGGGAATTATCGGATGAAGGAATGATAGACATGTTAATTCATCCCAGAACTGAAAGGATGTAAAGATTTGAGCTTGGGAGGCCATGAGTGCATTTAGATGGTTGTTTGGATGTATGGTCAGAAAGTAATGCACAGTTAAACACTTAAGTATATAAGGTTAAATACTTAGAAGGTTCAAAGGTTGCAAGGTTCAAAAGTTGCAGTGGGCTTTTGAGTACTGTTCATTCCTTACTTATGGCAGTGGTAGGGAATTATAGGATCAAGTAATGACAGACTTGTTTATTTGTCCCATAACTAAAAAGATGTGAAGATTTGAGCTGGGAAGGTCATGGGTGCACTTAGATGGTTGTTTGGATGTATGGTCAGAAAGTAATGTCCAGTTAAACACTTAAGTATATAAGGTTAAACACTTAGAAGGTTCAAAGTTTTTTGTGAACTTTTCAGTAATGTCCATGTAAGACAAGAGTAGCCACGTAAGTACCATTTACTGTTACAATCTGAGTGTAATGCCACCTTAGGTTGTGAACCTATTGTACTGCAAGAAGGACCGACTACCCAAACAGCGCGGTTTCATACATATAGTTAGCCGACCAAATATTGTTCGGAGACCGACCGAGAACCATCCGGTTTATCGAGTCCCTTACACGATACTGACACGTGGCGCACGACACGTGGCATATGTGAGATAAGGTACCATAATGGGTCAGAGGCCCATCCATATGGAAGCCCATTCAAGTTATTATAAAAGCAAAAGAAGTCTCATGAAATAAGGTACTGTTACTTTGCCCAATTTTATATACTGAGTTCACTTGGTCCCACACTGACTTGAACATTGGAGTGCATGCAGGACCCCCTCCCAAGACAGTGTTGAACCGAAGACCTCAAAGAAAAAAAGAATCGTAGGAGTAATCAAAGAAGAAAGTTAAAGACATTGTTGCTTGTTGGAGCCGGCCGGTCTCAGCAGGAAAACCTATAAACACTCTTCTTACTTTATTTTCATTGATGGTATAAAAATAAAAGTGTTTGTAAATGACTTATACTCCATTAGAATAATAATTAAATTGCACCATAACATCACCTTCTTTTGCAAATGATTGCACTAATGATAAATAAAGTAATACAGGAAACTTTTACAACTTTCTTTAAATGGAAAGTACATAAATGCTATTTAAGATAAACCACATTGTTTCTTTATTGTACTATCTTAATTAATTAGGGTATTTAACTTTTTTGGGTCCTATTTACTGCTACAAACTTTGATTCATTGCTATATTTTTCATAAATTAAATGAAATGATGAAATTATCCATTAAGAATCAAATATAACAGTTGTTTTATTTGATAAATGAGTTTATAACTTAAGAACTAAGAAAGAAGAATAAAATAAAAATTGATGAATTAGACTACACATTTTTTTTAACTGACAATAAAGAATTAAGCATTGAATTGAGAAAATAAGGTTTTCCAACCTATTACATCAAAACATAGACTCAGTGTTGGTCTATCCAAAATATAAGCAAAACATTGTTTACAAAAAAGAAAATATATTCAGATTAGTCTAAATCCTAAACTCTAAATGTCAGATCAGTCAATAACATTACAAAAAGTCATGATTTACAGGTTTTATGTAAAACTATTTAACATTTTTTTCTTTCAAAACATTACAATTGCGTGCGATTTTTCCATTCTTGACTCCTGCAATTGCACCACTAACAACAAAAATATATATTCAACTACAACAAAACAACCCTGTTCTCACATATATTTTTCCATTCTTGACCCTTGCAATTGCACCACTAACAACAAAAATATATATTCAACTACAACAAAACAACCTTGTTCTCACATATATTTTTATGCAAATTTTTTTTCATGAGTACCAGCTATTTTTCGCATTTCAGGATTTAGGATTTAGAATTTCTGATCACATAATTTGTGTTGCATATTCTGATTAGAATTTTTTTTTTTTCAGAAACATCATGGTCCCATTTAGTAGTTTGTTACATTATTGAAGGTGTTTATATGCTACACGGATCATTGTTTATATTCCTTTCTCCCTTTTTACCATATATGCAAAAACTTGAGAGGCAAAATTTACGGACAGAACTCACGAAAAACTCTTTCACTCATATATATGGCACATTATGATATACTATTACTATGGGTTTGTAACCATGGCATTGCCAAGGCTAGTTGATCACACACACTCATATATGGCACATTGGTTCTTTATAGTGCGTCACATGGTTGGAGACATGAGATGTGAATTGCAAAATTGGCATGACCATGAAGATGAGAAGTCCATAAAGCAACAAGCTCCAAGAAGAAGGATTTACCACAAAGGATGTGAGAATAGGAAGAGAGTTGAAAAAGATAAAGAGGGGTGAAACAAAGTGAGACGTCACATACATGATATTACAGACAGTCATAATAATTTAGCCTAGAAGTGGGTCCAATGAGTTCAAAATACCAAAAACTTATCTCCCAGGACTTAGGGTCTAAAGCTAGTGGGGTACTTTTAGGATTCATTATTGAAGAAGAAAAATAATATTTTGATATCATTGTTCATTTAATTTTTATTTGACACTTATGTGTTACGTGAGTTTATATAAAAAAGAGAATGTATTTATTTTTATTGTATATAAAAAGATAATTTTATCAATTTTATCAATTTTATTAAAATAATTAATCGTATACATCTAATTAGTAATCTCTACATAAAATCAACTTTTAGTTTTATATTTTATACGAACAATTCCACAAAAGACATCAGAAAAACTTGTACGACGGTTTCTCTCCTACAATTACAACCAGTAAACTTTATCTTGAAAATTTCTTTAGAAAAGTAACATTTGTTATACACTTTAAATCGTTATCCTTTTGTATTAACAACATAGTTGGTTACTTACACCTAGTTTAAAAAATTAGTACATTAAGATTTTGAATAAATAATAACAAAACGATTATTTATTTGATAGGATGATCTTAATAATAAATTTCTTGGTAAGGTTGACCCGTAGGTAAGGTTGACCCGTAATTGAAGGATAAATTGTGAGATAGTTCTGAATCTTTAATTTTGTATGGTTTCATCCAATAGATATATAATCTATTTAACTTTTCAATGGCAACAGTTGATGAAACTGACATGTGAATATTATATAAGAGTGAATTATAGCCTAACACTTTCTCCTCAATGAGGAAAAATTATTAAAAAACAAAAGAATAAATGGTTCCAAAATGGCATCTTCCTATACATTTCATCTGGAGAATCAAGGCACAAAGGAAGGGAAAAGCACGTAGGGAATTTTGTTAAAGTGACAAAGAGTTTCAGTGAACGACACCCTTCTGCTACTGCTATTGCTACTGTTTCTCATCCATCATGTCCAATGAACCAAAAACCTACGATGTTTTTCTCAGTTTTCGTGGCGTAGATACTCGCTTCACCTTCACTGGTAATCTCTTTCATGCTTTGTGCAGCAAGAGAATCAAGACGTTTTTCGGAGACAATGAATATGATCCTGAGCTATACACTAACGACACCAATATTTCACCCTCTGCTCTTAAAGCGATACAAGAGTCAAAGATTTCCATCGTTGTTTTCTCCCCCGGGTATGCATCTTCCTCAAGATGTCTCGATGAACTTGTGGCCATCCTTGAGTGTGGGATGATGAGCAACCAACTTGTTTGGCCAATCTTTTACGACGTGCATCCCAGTGACGTAAGAAACCAGAGAGGTAGCTTTGGAGAAGCCATGTGTAGATTTGAAGAAAGATATTCCGAAGAGAGGATGAAGAAATGGAGAGAAGCTTTGTTTGAAGTCAGCAACTTGAGTGGATGGTTATACCGAATAGGGTATGATTACTTTTCATGATATGATATGATTACTTAAATTTTATCCTTTTTAGAAAGTGTTGACTTTGTTTAACCAGGAGAAATACATGAGTGTGTTAACAGTTAATATGTTTTATGCAAAAATGTTAACTTTATTAGCCCCCTGATGAATTTTAGAAGGATTTGTGGTTTTATAGGTACAAGTTCGAATATAAATTCATCCGAAAGATTGTGGAAGCAGCCGTGCAATCCCTGCCAAGATATGATGTTTTTCTGAGTTTTTGTGGAGAGGATACCCGCTATACTCTTACAGGTTTTCTCTATAATGCCATTCGCCGAGAGGGATTCAAAGTCTTCATGGACGATGAAGAATTGGAGGGTGGGAACCAGATTTCTCAAACGCTCATGGGAGCAATTGAAAGTTCAAGGATTTCAATTGTTGTGTTCTCTGAAAACTATGGATATTCCACTTGGTGTCTTGATGAACTTGCCAAGATCACTGAGTGTATGAAGACCAAGAATCAAATGGTTTGGCCAATATTTTACAATGTGGACAAGTTTGATGTATGCAATCAAACAAAAAGTTATGGTGATGCCATGAATGCACATGAAAAAAGATTTGGAAAGGACTCCGAGAAGGTGCAGAAATGGAGGTCTGCATTGTCTGAAATCACCAACTTGGACGGAGAGCATCTCAGAGAAAATGAGTCAGTAGTGCTGAATTTATCACTGTATTTATTGTTGTCTGTTGGCATATTTTGTGAAATAAAAATATAGAAATAGTAAGACTTACAGAAAAAATATAGAACAATAATCATCAAAATGCTAAACAAGAAAAAATGTTGTTTGGAAGTTTTTGTATACCACAATCTATTAGCTAGAAGATTGATCAGTGGAACTTATGCATAAAGTCTTAATTAGGAGAAAGAATGCGTATAAATGTATTAAAAGGCCTTTGTACTTTTGCAGGTTCCAACATGAATCTATCGAAAGAATTGTGGAAAGGCTCATTAATATTGAAGATGGGAAGCATACAGCTACGGAGAATAATGAATGAAAGAGTGTCAAAATATACATGTTCTAGAGCTCTGTGTAAGCAACTGATAGTGGCAGCAGTAACAATCTTTGAATTGTGTTTATCAATGGTGTTTCTACACCCTGTTGCTAAATATATCATATGTTTATTATATACGAGACTTTGAAATAAAATATATTGGAAAAATAATGTAAATAATAAAAAATAAATGCTAATCTTCATAAATGCTTAAAGTGTAAAAACCAAATATTAAAACTAAAATTTATAAATTAATAAATAAAAAACAAATAAATATATAGAAAGAAGTTTAGATGGGATTTAAAACTTTCTGAACTCTTCAGAAATCACAGAACATTTAATCTTCTATCAGACTTTTCGGTATTCAAAATTAAAAAAAAAAAATTCTAAAATTAAAACATAATGCAATTTTCAACTTAGGGTATACAAAATTGTCAGTTTTCAATTTTAACTCCTATAAAATTGTCATATATTTTCATTTCTCCTTGAAAAATTAAAATTTTTAAGTTCTTAATAAACATTTTTTTATGACATCATCTTTTCACGTGTCTTTGTCAATCTCGTCACACAGTATTATCTAAAGAGCGTTGATACTACCCTGTCAAAACATAATGTGTATAAAATAAATAGTATAAAACATATCTAGTTGTAATAAAATAATCCATCAAGTTTTATATAGTAAACAGTGGTGTAATAAAATAATAATATATCTAGTTGTCAAGTTAATGTATAAAATGAATAATAGTCTCAATTTATCATCACTCACCGAAGCCACAGGTCATGAAGTTGATCCGGTGAGATTATTAATACTTAACTCCATTAACAACCCGTTTGAATTCAGGTTCATGTATTTTAATTTGGAGCATCATATGTGTCTGAGAGAGAGAAAGAGAGTAACTTTGACTTTCACCTTCACCATGGTGAACATCTAAGTAATCGCAATAATACTGAGTTTGAGTGCTTCTTTCATTTCATTATGGCGCGTTATGATGTTTTTCTGTGCTTTAGAGGGAGCGACACGCGTCACACCTTCACAGGTACCCTCTATGCTGCTTTGCGGGAGGCTAGATTCAGAACTTTCATGGATACTGGCGAGTTGAAGGGTGGCGACCAAATTGCATATACTATCTTTGAAGCTTTGGAAGCATCTAGGGTTTCCATCGTTGTTCTCTCCCAAGACTTTGCGTCTTCCAGGTGGTGCCTTAATGACCTTGTTAAGATCCTAGAGTGCAGGCAGACAAAGAACCAAGTCGTTATTCCAATCTTTTACGGCGTCGATCCGTCCGATGTATGGATAAATTTGAAGCTGTGTTCGGAAAGGACTATGAGGAAATACAAAAGTGGAGGTCAGCTTTGACTCAAGTGGCCAACTTGAAAGGATGGTGTTTCGGAAGAGGAAGCCGGTATATATGATACTTTTTCAAATATGTTTAAATCAAACACTAAGGAACAATGTATATTCAATGCTAGTTTCAACTTTTGAGAGAGACAACAAATACAACAACTTTTTCTTTTGTAGGTGCGAATATGAATATGAGTTCATCGAAAGGATTGTGCGACACGTGACCAAGGTGGTACCCCGCTATAGCATTTTTGTGAGTTTCAGTGGAAAAGATACACGCTCCTTCACCGGTTTTCTCTACAATGCTTTTCGCCGAAGTGGATACCATACCGTCATCAACGATGGGGACCAGGGTTCAGAATCTACAGTTGAAGATATTGAAGAATCAAGGCTTTCAATCATTGTGTTTTCTGAAAACTATGCACGTTCCACGTCCTGTCTTGATGAGCTTTTGAGGATCCTTGAGTGCATGGAGATGAAAAACCAACTGGTTTGCCCCCATCTTTTACAAAGTGTTACCGTCGGATTTAAGGCATCAGAGAAATAGTTATGGTGAAGCCATGACTGAACATGAAAATAGGATGGGTAAGGACTCTGAGAAGGTCAAGAAATGGAGGTCAGCTTTGTTTGATGTCGCCAACTTGAAAGGATGGTACATGAAAACCGGGTACAGTCATAGTATTCTGTTACTTTCTTTTTCTTTTTTTGCTTATTTTCATGATTATGTCTACTTTAGTCCTACCAATAGTCGTTGATAGTAATCACTTCATGCATGCATCGTTCTTGAAAATCTACGAACTGTTAAATTTGACATCCATTTCTTAATTTGTTTAAAATATGACTTCATTAACCAGGAATCATGTGGGAGACACTGGGGAATGGTTTATGCTGAGGCTTTGATTTTTGCATTTCGTGTTTTGTTGTGTGGCAATTACTTGGTGCAGATATACTTTGATGAGTATTAGAATGAGAATGAAAATTGTATGAATGAACTAAATGGCCTTCTACTTTTGCAGGTACGAATACGAATTCATTGAAAAAATCGTGGAAATGGCCAGTAAAATGTAAAATGTTTTCAACTTGAGTGGGGGTGTGAAGTTGAATGTAAATTTGGGGAATTGTCCGTTGAATGTACTATGATTCAAAGAGTAAAACCCTCATTTCCTTTACTTTCTTAATGTATTAAAGATTCTCATCACTTTCGTTCTTTTTACTCTTTTAATCGAAAGTGTTCATAATAAAAGGGTTGAGTGGATAATTTATCAAATTTATGATGCAACCCAATTAAAATAGTTTAAATCAAATATATGCCATTATAATAATCCATCCTGGGATTTTCCTAGATATATAAAGAAAATGAGCAAATACTCCATATCTTACTTTTTTTGATGAACAGTGTCATAGTTTAGGTGATTAGTAGAAGAAAGGTAGTTAATGACTATCATCGATTCTTCATTCCAAAAAAATAAAAAGATTTTTGCGTTTGTCAATATAAATAAAAGCAGAACATTGATGGTAGTCATTAATTAACTAAATTTGATATCAACTGGCCGCAAAAATTGATTGTTCATAAAGCCTCTCCTTTAAAGTTCCAAAATTTGATCTATTTTTGACATGTTTTGCTGTCACAAAATGCCGTATATTGTGCATATCCTATGAGTGCATGGAATTTAACAATTTCAAAGCCAGAGCTTCTTGCTCCTCCAAAGTAACCGCGCCTGTACTTGTACGTGCATTCCCTGCGATTTCATTTCTTTCACCCTCGTCACTGTCACTGTCAAAGTATACTTTACTCTTTTTATGCCGTCTATTAACAGTTTCGTCTCCTTCTGACCCAGAAACATCATCTTGGTCGTCCTCTTCTTCATTCCCGGCTTTCCATTTCATCTTCTGCTTTATTCTTTTTTCTCTGAGCCGCTGACGCTCTAGAAGCTTGTCTTCCTTGTCAGCCTTCTTCAAATCATCGCGCATCCTTCTATAGTATTCAGCTTTTTGTTCTGTATGATGACATAAAGACAGATGTGTCAAAAATCCAAGAACACACATTTGAGTTAACTATTTCAATGCTATCAAGTACGACAAGATCGTATGAACGGATGCAATCTAGCCATGGTCAGATTCTTGAATTCAAGAATGATTGCACAAAATATAAAAGAATTTTCTAATTGATAAACGAGTAGTTATATAAGGAAATAATTTGTAGCAAATTTTTATTAAATTTCATAAAACTCTGAAAATAAGGAAAGAAAAAAATGACAAGTTTACACTAAGATGCTGGTCTGCCATTATTGAAAGAGTGTGTGTATATATATATATATTAAACTGTAGTGTAATATAACTGTCTACTGACAACTGTCACTAGTTAGAGTTAATTAAGTACCAGCTGTCTACTAACATTTGTCATTAGTTAGTTAGAGTCAGTAATTAAGTACCATCTGTCTACTAACATTTGTCATTTGTTAGAGTCAGTCAAGGTGCAGCTATCTGCGACTGAAAACTGTTACCAGTTAGTTAGCATATACAGATACCTTTCTATAACTGTCACACTCATTTCTTTCACTAACTCAACTTCAAAATTAAAGAAAATACCATAACATGAAAGTTACATTGTACATTTCCTGATTTATAGAAAAGAAAAACAGAAATATTGAAAGCCATGCATTGAGAATTTGAGGTCCTAGCTGGCTTCAATTGATAGCCTTACAAATGTACAAGCAGCAATTTCACCATGCAAAATTATTACTAAGATTTAGTGCTTAGAATGGATATACCTGGGTCAAGCAGCAAAGCTTCTTTGCCACTTTGTGTGTCAGCTATCCTGGCTAGCGGAGGAAGTGTGTTGCCTTCATCGTCAAATACCACCCTGGACCCCACTGGCCTATGTACATTAATCTTGAGCTTCTTTTTCTTCAATACACGAGTTGCTGGTCTGCACAGGAAAGAACACAATTGATAAGAACAAGAAATTTGAAGCTCCACATAAATGGCTCCCACCAAGAAATGTGACGAAAGCAACTTTATGCCTAACAATAAATTTGAACTTTTTATTAGCCATCATAAGATCTTTTATTTAAAGGTCATTCTGCCTCAGCAATTCAAAACCAGTAGACTTGTTGAGCCCCTTCAACAACCGTATAAAAAGAAACCATCGCATAATTATCAGAAAGTAATCTACTATATAAAAAGAAAACACATAGACATACATTATTTCTTCAATTTCAGATGACTTCACTACGTCTTCATTTGCAGGATCCGCTAACTGAAAAAGATCATTTTCGATTTTTTCATCCTTCAAAGGATCTGTGTCTATCTTGTTTCTTGAAACCTCCAAGACATTATCCTTACTTGAATCTTCTGGTTCAACTAAAATTGATTTTGTTGACACAGCCTTAGATTTAATTTTTTGGTTAAGAAAACGGATTTTGGGAGTCATTGGTAAACCTAATGATGCTGAATACTCGTTAACAGGCAGTTTCGTAACATCAAATATGTCTTTATCCTTTTGTATATGGATGGATCTCAAATATGTGATGAACGCCCTCTGAGCCCGATGCTGGAGGTCTGGGTATTTAACCAGTAAAGATGCCAACAGACTAGAAACTGGTTGCAGTAGTTCTTGCCTTGGCTGAATAATCAGCAATTACAAAAGCATGAAAAGAAAATGTCAGAAAAAACACAAGACAGAAGAAGAGAGCCGGATATAAAACGGAAAACTTGATCTTCAAATGAAGATTGGACTTGCGTGTGTACTAATAATTTTCAGGGCAAGTGTACCTTATTAAAATGCACTGGAACCTTTGCTGCTTTTAACTTTTCAAGCATTTGCATTTCTGAAGGCAACAGAAATAAAACTGACTTTCCACCAGATTTATATCGAGCTGTGCGACCAACTCTGTGTATGTAAGAAGCTACATTTTCAGGACAATCAACCTACAAATGCAAGAGAGAAGTGAGACTTAGGCCATAAAAACCAACTTTCTGCTTCCAACATTCCAGTCAAAGTCCTAAGACGTGCTACACCACACAAAACACAAAAAGGATGAGACTCACCTGAACAACCCAATCAACTGCCTTATTAAAATCAAGGCCTCTTGCAGCCACATCAGTTGAGAAGAGAACAGAGCGCTTCTCACAAAACTCAGAATATATTGCCATTCTTCTTTCCTGTTTCATCCTCCCATGAAGGCACTTCAATGGTATGCCAGGGTGCAGCTTCTTAAATGCTTCAAAGACAAATTTTACCTATTAAGAAGGGATGACAACATTATGGTAGATAGTCAAGCTCAAGAAGTTTGCACCCAAAAATTACAAACATTGAATCAACCAAATCCAGTTATCAACAGAAATCCTTTTAAACAGAGAATTCCTCCCATTTCCATTTGAAGTCTTATGAGCACTTCATCCTAAAAAACCTTTAAAAGCTTTCTCACTGCAATAACCATAATCAGCACAACTGAAAACCATAACAGAAGCTCTACGAATGTAGACTATATCCTTTGCAGTTACACATGCAACAGTGCATACATTTACTAAGTTATTGAATATGACTCTAACAAGCTAACTTTCAGTTTCAATGATTAAACAAATTTCAATATCACATTCCCTCAAACTGCATACAATTCTTGAAAATTATGACTAGCTAGTAGCAATGCATTTGGCTAATCATCAACAGGTGCAACTTTTCAGGTCGCATGACATTAAAATTGTAATAGAAGCTTACAAAATATGCTTCCTTCAAGTAAAGGAACTTCTTTAACAGGACGGAAAAGTGGAGCTACCTGTTTACAGCTTGAAAGAAAGACAAGTATTTTTGACTGTAGATGAGTCTTTATGAAACTCCACAGCATATCTAACTTTTGATCAAGGGGAACAATCATCACAATTTGCTTCAACAGAGAAGGAGTGGCAGTCACCGATTCTTCATGCACACTCAGATACTCTGGATCCTTCAAACTTAGTCTGGCAAGATCTTGAATTGACTTTGTTTGAGTTGCAGAGAAAAGCAAGGTTTGTCTGCGCTTTGGTAGTTGAGAAATGATTGCATTTAGTTCTTTCTTGAACCCACTGTCTAGAATGCGATCAGCCTCGTCTAGCACCAAAATCTATACAAGAAAAGAAGACCATTCAATCATCATTAAATAAATACTTACATATGTTGTTTATATAATTGAAGAGGATCCAGGTTAAACTATTTTGTTATAAGCTGTTTTCATAAGTTATTCTAAAAAGCAAAACAAGCTTATAGTACCTTATTATGAACATGTCATAAGCTATTTTCATAAACTCTCTCATAACACTTGCTCAAAAATTTATGTCATAAGATAAGCTCAAATAAGTTATAAATAAATTCTTCCAAGCACACTCCTCTTGCCCAAAATAAACCTAATGTGGAAGATAAAATTTAATTGCACAAATACTCCACTTCAACCATTGTTGCTAAATCACCTACTAGTGTAGTGTCTACCAAGGAAGCGAACTTTTCTGAAGGTTATCAAGAAAGGCAGCTAGCAAACCCGAGTACTATATTATAAAACACACAAGGAAGTAGAGTATGAAATAATAAAAAAAAGGTCAGAATTGCAACTCTAATTTAAGAGTCGAATTGGGATTAAACTATTAGATGTAAGAAAGGAAAGGCTACACTGACCTGCATTTGTGAACAATCAAAATTGGGAGTTTCATCCATGTGTTGCAGCAGTCTACCGGGTGTGCAGATCAATATGTTGAGCTCATTAACGCGTTCTTTCTCCATGTCAACATCCTTTCGACCACCAATGAGAAGGCCAGCACTAAAATTATGGTGTTTTCCAACATCCTTCAACACATCAAATATCTGACGAGCCAATTCCCTTGTAGGCGATATGATTATGCTGCCAACGCCATCTTCAGGTCCCCATCTCTCTCTATACAACTTCTCCAACACCTATCATTCATAATCCACCATAAACAACTAACCAAAAGTATAAGAGTAAATTACACTGACACCCCGATATTTCATGAGATTGCACAGAACCCTTGTATTTTTTTTTTCTATCTCATCACTAATTCTCTTAATTGTTTGAAAATTGAAAAGCATTACACTGACACTACTTGTATATTAAATTAACTCTCCTGAATTATTTGAAAAAATCTCACCATGATCTCTTAAAAGGAAAGTTGTGGTAAACATTAGAAAAAAACACAAGGTGTTTATGCAATTTCACTAAAAACTTCAGTTAATTTAAATTTACTCCAACTATAAATATCACAATTCAATATCCCGTTGGTTTACTATAACATTTTCTCACTCTTTATCTAATGCCGTGATTATATTATTATCACAATATTTGAATTAGTTAAAAAAAAATGAAAGCAACCCTAATTAAGTGAATGGAGAAAAAAGAAGCACTTACAGGGATAATGAAAGCGAGGGTTTTACCGGAGCCAGTTTTGGCGGCGCCGAGGATGTCTCGGCCACAGAGCGCGTGGGGGAGAGAAGCTCTCTGGATGTCGGTCATGACGACGAACTTGGCTTGCCTCAAGGCGTCCTTGGTTTTCTTGGAGAGCGGGAATTGCTCGAAGCGCGACGCGCCGGCGTAGCGCGAGTAGGTGTTGTCCTCTAGGTGACCAATAGGGGAGTTTTTGGGCAGAGGTGGAAGCGACATTGGGTTGGAGCCGGAGTCCGGTGGCAGAAACTGGATCCATGAATTCAACAGGTTTATCTCTTCCTGCTCCGATAATCTCTGTTGCTTCCGAAACTCCTTCGATTTTGGTCTTCTCATTGCTCAAGCTTCAAGAAGAAGAACAACAACAACAAACGTTGGGGTTTAGGTTTACGTTGGGGTTTAGGTTTGGTTTGTGTTGTGTTGTTGCGGCAGAAAGAGGAACAGTGTAACGGAATACCCCAATTTATGAGAGATTGGGCTGGCCCAATTAAAGACCCTTTTTTTTAAGAAAATACACTTCCCAATTTTGTTTTTGCAAATTTTAAGTTTTTATGTAATTATTAGTGAAAACACGAACCGATATTTAAATATCCAAATTTTATTATAATAAAAATAACGAATATAATTAAAGATAATTACTATTATATTATAAAATTATTAAGTTAAAAATAATTGTGGGAGACCGTTGGGGTGGGGTGAGGGTTCAATTCCGATGTTGTTCAACGACACGTGGCTAAAAAGCACCTACCCACAGTCACTTCTCCATAACTCCAGACTGTTATAAAAGTCAAAATACGCTACCATCAATCCAACAGTTCTTAATAAATTCATCACTGTGTTTTTATAAAAAGAAAAAATATTTTTAGAAAATAAGAAATAGTAATTTCTCAAATTAATTTTAATCTGTAAAAGATATCTCTTTTAAAAATACCTATGTGGCCCAGAGATATCATCATTGGTTTAGATATATTATAATTTATAGAAACATCTGTGACTGTATTATATTTATTATTTGGGCATTGTTCTTATTAAATTCTGTTGAATGTTTTAGAAGAGTACAATAGTGAGAAGCCAGATGTCACGTGTAACATTGTGCCCTGCTAATGAGTAGTTTCATTTCAATTCCAATGTCTTCTTCTTATCTTAGTTCTGCAACACAATTTCTCTACCCTCTGTTTTCTTCCTCTTCTCACTCATAAGCGTTACCATACATTTTTTTTTTCTCTTCTTGTCTTCACTCTCCCTCTGAATGTGTGGGTTTGCTTTTTTCTATTTTCCCAGCAATCGTCCTCCGAGAAATTGACTTCTTCTTCTTTCCTTCATTTTCTTTAGCTTTCTCAGGACCCAAAGTCGCTTACTTGGTCACAACTGAGAATTGCTTGTTTGGTGGGTCTTCTTCAAGCAATTGTTCTGAGACTGATAAATAAAAACACTAATGGTATATAAACTCCCTTCAAAATGGAGAAGAAATCCCCACCATCTTTAGTGCTTAGTTTAAAGTTTGAAACTTTGAACGTTTTTTGTTAACTGAAGGGAAATTGTACGTTCTGGGTTTTATCCATTCAGTTTTTTGAGAAAAAAAGAAACTGAATTTTATCGGTTGCTGGTGTTAGCTTTTACGGGGATCTTTTTGTAAGAAATTCCACTCTTTTTTCAATTGACCACCGACCCTTGTGACTGATCCTTCAGTTGAATTGGGCAAAGGTTTTCTTCGGAAGTTATTTGGTAATGTTCTATGCAACTGGTCTTTGTTCATTAGATTACTCAATGCACATTTAAGTGATAACATATGAATTGTTCTGCTTTTGCTTTTTTCAGGTGGCCTCTATTGCTGTGTACTGTTCACAGATTTTGTCATGGTGAATGCTGCAGGTGGTGTCCTTTTAAGGCATAGAAGGTTTGAGAGCTTCTTGAGTACAAGATCTAGCCAAAGTGTGGAAGAAACTCCAAAAGTTGTAGTGAAAGATGGACTGGGAGAAGCACCAAGGAATGATGGATGGGTTTCTGTAATCATATCTTGGATCAGAATTGTTACATGTTTTGTGTCTATGATGGTCACGACATTCATATGGGCATTGGTCATGGTTGTGCTTATACCATGGCCCTATCAGAGGATTAGACAAGGAAACGTTTATGGACATGTGACTGGTAGAATGCTGGTAAGCTACCATAATATTTAGTTCAGTAAATTTTTCCATTTTGGAGTAGCATAGTTACATGTTTTGAAACTTTTGGTGACACCTTTACAAGTTATGACTGATATCTCAAACATTGGATGCAGATGTGGATTCTTGGTAATCCTATTAAGATTGAAGGTGCTGAGTACTCTAACGAGAGGGCCATTTACATCAGCAATCATGCGTCTCCAATAGACATATTTCTTATCATGTGGTTGACTCCTACAGGCACTGTTGGCATTGCTAAGAAGGAGGTTTGTTCTAATGCATAGTTATTTACATTAAACTTTCTAGTAAAAAAATGCATTCAAAGCATCAGAAACTATGCAGATAATATGGTATCCTTTATTTGGGCAACTTTATGTTTTGGCCAACCATCTTCGTATAGATCGATCCAACCCTACAGCAGCTATTGAGTCCATGAAAGAGGTATATAATATAACCTTTTTTAACCTTTTTCTTGCCTCATTTTTGTGTAAGGTTTTGATTTGTAGTTGTAATATTCAGGCAGCTCGTGCAGTTTTGAAAAACAATCTTTCCTTGATCATTTTCCCAGAGGGTACCAGGTCTAAGAATGGACGGCTACTTCCTTTCAAAAAAGTATTCATCTACACTCTTCTTCTTTGCATTCTATTGTCACATTCCATAACAACACTTGGAGCCATATCTTGACGTTGCATGTAATCTACAATACAACCATATCATATGATTCACTATTATGATCTATGAGTTTGATGCAGATCATGAAGAATATCACCACTTGTCATATTATGTATTGACTCAGGACATTTTTATATATTTTAAGAGTAGATTTATTAAAATTTTAAGAATGTAGATTTATTAAAAAAAATAGTGTACCTAACTCAATTTTACAGAACTGATTTGGAAGGTGATGATCGTCTTCGCTATAAAATAGCGAAATGATCTTATCACTAGTCGACGTAGAATATTCACTTAGAATACATGAATTTAGTCTAGCTCGTATGTTGCAATCATTTTGGTTATGCTTGACATGCACTTTTCATGCAGGGTTTTGTTCATTTAGCACTGCAATCTCGTCTTCCAATTGTTCCAATGGTCCTCACAGGTACTCATCTAGCTTGGAGAAAAGGAAGTTTGCATGTTCGACCAGCACCTCTCACAGTGAAGTATCTTCCACCTATTAGTACTCAAAATTGGAAGGTTGACAAGATTGATGACTATGTCAAAATGATACACAACATGTATGCTGAACATCTTCCTCTGACTCAGAGGCCTCTGCCTTGAAAAGTTGCAGGATCAGAAGAATCAGAATCAATTTTAAGCAGAAGCATATCTTCCTTAACTGCAATATGCATAAATTGGTTTTAACATATTAAAATAGCTAAATCCTTGCAATAAGTTAGCTACCATGTCTAGTTAATTGTGATACTCTTCCCTGATATTTAAATTAACTGCTTTAAATCTCACTCATCAATGATCATTTGGTGATACTTGTGTAATGTTCAAAATTTGTTGAAGAATGCAAGCATCACACTGTTTAACATTTTCTTATCATTGTGAATTTTTCATGCGCCTATAGAACAGTACATGTTCATGCTAGTTATAGAATTCATCTATTTTTGTATAATTTACGTATCATATTCAACTTGTTATAAATTGCTAAAATCGTGTATTAGAGTATTGGCTATCACTATAAATCTAATTGTTTCTATCAAATAAATATCTTAAATGGGTTCATAAAAGGTTTGTGGAAATTTTTAAAACTAAAGTGGCTCATTGTTTTGGCTTTGTTTCCCATTTCGGTTTGCTTCCTTTAAATGCAAAAAAACTTTTTTATTCATTTTATGAATTTGGTATTAAATTTTCAACTAACCCACCTTAATCTATCATTCTTGGAATTTGAATTCAGTACCCATTTTACTATTTAAATTATTATGAACTAGCTAAAGAAGATGCACTAATGACAATGTGTGTCCACAATTTTATCTTGTTACTTTATTTTATTGAATTAAGATTTAATTGTTGTAATAAATTTTATTATTTACATATTAATGTGTACATTGATTTTAAATTAAATGTAGGTTTATTTATATAATTTGTTTATTTTTATGTTGTTTTGTTTGAAGTTGAAATATTGATTAAGATATTTAAATTTAATATGTAATGAGCGAGAAAAATCAGTTTGGAAAGAGATAAAATAGAAGAAAATAAATAAAAGACAATCCTTTTCAAAAATAATTTTACACTGTTTTTTTAGAAAACACTTTCATTACAATGGCTGCTCTTATTAATCTGGCTTTTAATCTTCTTCCTTCGCACAACACAGCATTTTTGTTTTCAGAAATTATTGCTAATAATAGCAATTTTGTAAAGTTTTGTAAAGGGGAATTGGATAACATGGAGAATAGGCTTCAAACTTAAACTTTATTAGTAAAGGAAATTAATGGTTTTTATTTATTTAGTACAAAAATAGAAAATGAACAACAGTTTTCGTCTTTAGTGGATTAACTTTATTTTTTCTATTAATTTTATATGTTTTTTCTCAAAAATAAATATATTTTATTCCTTTCATAATTTTATGAATTTTTATTTTATTATCCATAAAATTTCTATTTCTAATTTAGTTTTTATTTTTTTCTCAATATTATTCATCAAAATCAAGATTTTATTACTCGTATTCATATACATAAAAATATACGTAGAAGAATAGTTCATTTACCATTCTAGTCAGAAGAATTTATATTCTTCATTTCTTTTCATTTTTCCTATTCAATAATGAAATTCAATATATATATACACACACACATATATATATATATATATATATATATATATATATATATATAATATTATACTTTTCTTTTTAGACTCTTCATATTTTTTTGAATTTTATCACTAAATAAAATAATAGAAAGAAATAAAAGATATAGAAGATAAATAATACACTCGTCATCACATTTATTGATCATTTAATTTATTTATTTACGAAACAAACTAATCAGTGAAGTATGCGAATGACAGAAAAAGAAACAACTTTATAATTGAAAATGAAAAATGGAAAAACTATTAAGAAGCAAAAATAAATTGAAAAAAAAAAGTTCCATATTTTGAAGTGTGTCTTGATGCATGTAAGAAAATGTGAGACCCAGACCAAAAATATTTTTTTTTATAAAGAACGAAAATATAATATTATTTATTAAGGATATATAAAAAAATGTATAGATAAAAAAAATTATTTAAGCACCTATGTTATTTACAATTTTTACCCGATGGAAAGTTTTAAATTTTTATCTTATCTTTTCTTAGAAAACAGAGATATCTTCACATTTTTCAGTGTTTACTTTTTATCTTTACCGCGAAGTTATACAAAAAAAAAAAAACATAACAAAAATTAGTAAAAAAATTTAAGTTAATTTTTGATCATTTAAAGAAACTAAAATGGTTCATATTCATGTCATTATTCATATTATATTGTATTTAAAAATGGCAAACATAGCATCGTAAACTTACATAGTTGTCCAGAATAAATTGATTATTGTTAAATTTGTTTATTTGATGATAAATTTATAAGTATTATGGCTTCAGCGAAAGAAGCGGAGATTTTCTCTCTGCTATCACAAACTAGTTTGCACTCACTAACTGCTTCTACATTCCACCATTCATCTCTCTCCAAACCCTCTTCACAAAACAGGTTCTTCTCCATTTTCTCTCACTATTCATATTGCGTATCTCTTTTTTTTTTTCTTTTTTTCTTTCTCGGACTTCCTTGTTACATTAAAAGCATTTCTTGGGTTGTTCATTATTTTTTGTTTTATTCAAAACATTTTTGTTTTACACTATGTAATTGGGTTTGATGATTTTCCATGATATACAAATGAAGTTTCCATTTTGATGAGTGTGTTTCCAACCCTTTTTGTTTGTAGTAATAGCCATGTCTGAAATGTGAAGCTTGTATTTGTGGGCCAGCTTCGTGTGAAGTTTTTGGCTTTTGGGTTGTTGGTGAAGTAGAACGGGTGAATTGGCTGGAATTAGTTGTTTGTAGTTTGGGACAAGGACACTGTGAATTGAGATGAGTGGAGTGGGGATTGATATTGGAAATGAGAATTGTGTGATTGCTGCAGTGAAGCAAGGTGGGATTGATGTTTTATTGAATGATGAATCCAAACGTGAAACCCCTGCTGTGGTTTGCTTTGGAGAGAAGCAAAGGTTTTTGGGGTCAGCTGGTGCTGCTTCTGCCATGATGCACCCCAAGTCTGCAATATCTCAAGTGAAGAGACTAATAGGGAGGAGATTTGCGGACCCTGATGTTCAGAATGAGTTGAAAATGCTCCCTGTTGAAACCTCGGAAAGTGCAGATGGTGGCATTCTGATACACTTGAAATACTTGAAGGAAAATCATGCTTTTACCCCGGTTCAAATAGTAGCAATGCTCCTTGCTCACTTGAAGACCATGGCTGAAAAAGGTTTTGGGACCAACGTTTCTGACTGTGTTATTGGGGTTCCATCTTACTTCACCAACTTGCAGAGACACGCCTATCTCAACGCAGCAGCAATTGTTGGGTTGAAGCCTTTGAGGTTGATCCATGATTGCACTGCAACTGCTCTTGGTTATGGGGTTTACAAAACAGATTTTGCTGGTGAAGCTCCTGTTCATGTTGCATTTGTTGACATAGGTCATTGTGATACTCAGGTCTGTATTGCAGCATTTCAGGCTGATCAAATGAAGATACTCTCACATGCTTATGACAGGAGCTTAGGGGGGAGAGACTTTGATGAGGTTCTGTTTAGTCATTTTGCTGCAAAATTTAAAGAAGAGTACGACATTGAAGTTTATTCTAATGCCAGGGCATGTAGGAGGCTGCGTGTAGCATGTGAGAAGTTGAAGAAGGTTTTGAGTGCAAATGTAGAGGCTGATCTGACCATTGAATGTTTGATGGATGAAAAAGATGTTAAAGGCTATATCAAGAGGGAAGAATTTGAGAATCTGGCATCAGGATTATTGGAGAGAATTTCTGTTCCTTGCAACAAAGCATTGGCTGATGCAGCCTTGACAATAGAAAAGATCAATTCTGTTGAGGTAGTTGGTTCAGGTTCACGGATTCCAGCTATAACTAGAGTATTGACTTATCTATTTAAGAGAGAGCTCAGCCGCAGACTGAATGCAAGTGAGTGTGTAGCTCGTGGTTGTGCTCTCCAGTGTGCAATGCTGAGTCCTGTTTTCCGTGTCAAAGAATATGAGGTTTGAATATTGAAACAAAACACTGATCCTTATACTATCTTCATGATATGTATATATGCAGGAGAGTAGATTATTGTGTCTGTCTGTAGATTGTTAGGTTAGAAATGTAATAAATACTAAATGAACTAAGTTGCTACCTTGGATTCTAGGTTTATTTTCCGTATTTAGATTGTCCATGTCTCTTTTACATATCTATGTTGAAATAGATCTAACATTTCTCAGATATAATTTTGTTTGGAATCTTGCATTAGCTTGTATTAGTCTGTATAGAGTTAATATAATTTCTTGTGTTTGTTCAGGTCCAGGATTCTAATCCCTTTTCCATTGGATTTTCATCTGATGAAAAGCCAATTCAGTCTGGATCGGATAGTGTACTCTTCCCAAAAGGCCAACCCATTCCAAGTATCAAAATTCTCACATTTCAGTACAGCGATTTGCTCCGTTTAGAAGCATTCTATGCCAATCCAGATGAATTACCACCCGGGACATCTCCTAAAATTTGTTGCTTCACAGTATGCCTGCTTTAGAACTTTACTATGTTGTGAAGGAGTTTAGATCATCTTCTCCATGATTCCATGTTATCTATATTGCCTCACTTTTCTTTATTAATTATTACCCTCTCTGTTCTTGCTTCTTCTGTTGTGTGCTTCATGTAAGGCATTCTAAGCTTATTGTCTCTACAAGCTTATTGTCTTCTAAGCTTACTGGTTTGGTATTTTTAATTCTACAGATAAAAAGCTATTGTATACACAAATGAGCAACCGCAAAAATCCTCTGTCTAGTTCAGTTTAGGTTCAGGCTTCAAGTGAGAAAATTTACTTAGAAGAATCTTGAGTCAATGGTTAGGAGACGTTTGGACGGTGGACCCTGCTATCAACACTCCTCCGCTAGTTTTTTTTTTTTTTTTTTTTTTTTTTTAACAAGTAAAATAGAGTATATGGCATATTAGTTTGAAAAGTCACATCTAAATATCACAGGATAAATACATAATGATAATTAGTTCAATGTTGCCTTTCCTTGTGCCGGTGATCATGAAGTGTTATGTATGCTTATGTCTACACCTTGTTTATGTATGTTTATCCATTTGTTTTTCATTTCTATTCAGATTGGTCCTTTCCATGAATCCCAAGCAAGTAAGGCAAGAATTGAAGTTCAAGTTCAACTAAATTTGCATGGCATTATTGGTATTGAATCAGTTAGGGTAAGAAACCTTATTTTTTATCTCTTCAGATTACATTATTAGTCTCCAAAAGATCTTTCTAAGCAGGTGGACTTTTTTTCTGTCTTTTAGTTGGTTGAGGATCATGTGGATGATTCAGTTACAACTGATGATTCTCATTCAAATTCGGAAACAATCAATATTGAACCTGTTTCTGAGACAATTAAAAATGGCTCAGAAGATAGTATCAATGAAAAGTGTCAAGATTCTCATCATTCTGTAAGTTCTCTCATGTTGTTCTCTCTCCTCCCTGCACACCTTTTTCGAGTGGAAGATATGAAGATATTAGTAAATTGTCCTTTAGACATGAAAAATTATACTGCCAAATTATATTGTCTGATTATTTATGATATTCTGAATCATATCTGTCAGACTCTTGCAATTAATTTTTATAATGTCTGTGATGTTGTATCTGTACATTTTTATCTTGTTGAGATTGTTTTGATTGCAGATATGATTCATGTTGGTGTTTTGAGAAAATAAAAGTGTTACTATCATGCCTTGTTACAGGCTGATGGTACCAGAAAAGATAAAGCTAATAGAAGGCTTCATGTACCAGTGAGTGAAAACATTTATGGTGCAATGACCAAGGCCGAGATATTGGAAGCTCAAGAAAAAGAAATCCAGTTAGCCGATCAGGACAGAACTGTTGAGCTAATCAAGGACAGGAAGAATCTGCTGGAGTCTTATATTTATGAAACAAGGAGTAAGGTACACACTCAATATATTAATGATATGTATGTTGTGTGATCCTTGTGTCTTTTGGCCATTGATCTTAATAATGTTTTTAAAATTATTTGATTGCATGAATAGCTCTTCAGCACATATCTAAGTTTTTCGACTGAAAATGAGAGGAAGGAGATATCGAGGAGCCTGCAAGAGACTGAGGAATGGCTTTATGATGATGGTGGTGATGAAGCCGTAGGTGCTTATTCTGCAAAACTAGCAGATCTAAAACAGGTTACTTTTGTTTCTCTAATCTTTTGCAGAACATGTTTCATGTTTCCGACGCCACACTTGTTGTTGTTTACATTGTTTGTCTTGTGTAGCTGGTGGATCCAATTGAGTTTCGGTATCAAGACACAGAAGCAAGACCACAAGCTACAAGAGATTTGTTAAGTTGCATTGTAGAGTATCGAATGTCAGCAGATTCTCTTCCACCCCAAGATAAAGAACTGGTCATGAATGAGTGCAATAAAGCAGAGCAGTGGCTAAGAGAGATGAGGCAACAACAAGATCTTTACCCTAAAAACTTTGATCCAGTATTGTTATCCATTGATATCCAGAGCAAGACAGAGGATTTAAACTCGTATGCTTTTTCACCTTTCTGTTTTCCTTTTCAGAGGTTCATAATCCGATTGTCATTATATAGGTTGATCTTATCTCAAAACTAATGACTTGATGATTTTCAGAGTATGCCGAGAGATATTTAAATCCAACGGTTCTCCGATTCAAATAGACGACAAACAGAATACTCCATGAACTCAAGACATAAGCTTTTATTGGCTAATGGCTTCTCACAGACGTGAACGTTTTTTGTTCTTCAGACTTGTTCCCCGCTTGAGGAGTTGAGAGAGAAATCTAAATACAGGGAGTTCAATCATCAGCTTTCATTATTTTATTTTTTGCCCCACCTTCTACTGAAGGCAACCAATGATTTTATCTTCATATTTTAACTAACTCTTCAAATTCATCCTCTACCATGGAGTGTATATTTATGAAGCTGATGTTTCCTTTCGTAAATACGGGAGGCTTTAACTAAATTTTGCGTCTTTACGACATTTGTTATTACCAAAAATGCAGTGTTGTCTAATAAAAATTTAGAACGTTTATCAAGATTTCTTTTAAATTCCTGTAACTTTTGGAGCGGAAATTCCCAGTTTTTGAATCTGTACACGCGTGCCAATCTCACGTTCATAATTTACGAATGTCATTGTACCCAAAATTATGTTTACATTCATTCATATAAATGCAAGATAATAAATAGCGATGGAGACAATAGACAGCAACCAGAAAACCCAAAAGAAATAGGGCGGAGCACCTCGTATGCTCAACTCAATATACAGGGAAGAAAAGATCATCCGATGACTTATTCATTCAAAATTTGCTTTTATCATTCCCATCGTTCATTTATCATCTTTCATATACAAATACCAGAAAGAAATTAAGCATAATTAACACGAGCATAAAACCAACTAAGTGGAGAATCAAGCGTGAATGGAAACATTATTGTGGATCCCAATTGAATCATTATCTAAAGCTACACTTTCCTGGGGACCCAGAACCTTAGGTTCGTATGCACTGTACATAACTACTTTCATCGCTCACAATATATACTGTGCAAGGATTTTTTTAGCATCAAAACTTCACTAAGCAACAATCCCCCTTGATCAGGTTCCTCATGTGATAATACACACGGGATTTCTCTAGCTTCCTTGTCCCCATCCAAAACATGATACAGGAATTGGACCTATAGGTTAATGCTAGTCATAAGATCCACAAGTAAACGAGGGGATGTGGACCGGGCGGGGAATAAATGTCTAGCCCTCAAGCGTTCAGTTTCTCTTCTTGGCTTTGGTAGTCTTGGAACCTGTTTTCTTTTTTGATTTCTTGAATGCTCTTCCGCTCTCCTGTAAGCGTCAGGCATTTAGTGCTACATCACAACCAAAAGGACAACAAAACCACAGAATGGTATGCAAGTAGATGTACCTTCCGATATTGTACATAAGCACCCCGGCCGGTCAACTCCTCCCCACTTTTGTTGACATACACCTGCAGCAGAGCAATAAGAATCAGATCCTGATAGATTGATACAATGTGACTAAAGATGGTGAAAGGTTTAAAAGTTTTTCTCAAATTTCGATTTTGATCCTTGTCCTATAAAAAAGTTTGGTTTGAGGTCCTATTATTTCAGAACCACAAGGAATAAGTCCCTGCCATCGAGTGTACGCTTTGACTTCGGTCCCAACATTACCAATTCCTAATGATTTTGAAACTAAACAGACTCAACCAAACCTGTAAGATATAAGGATCAAAACAAAGTTGAAAAATTATAAGTATCAAAACCTGCAAAATTGTTCAAAATATTAGCCATTAAAAGGCTATTCTAGACAGCTATACCAAGAATTGTAAGAACGACTACAGAGTGAGTAAATTCCAGTAGGCTTTTGCTATTCTATTTTCGTCATTAGACTGGAAGATATATTTCGGAGAATAACAGGAGATTCAACACAACTCTATCAAGAATTGAAAAAGCAGACAAGTTACAGCAGCATTAGCAATATCGTATTCTATGTTCATGGGCTGGAAGACAATTCGGGGAATAAATTGCAATTGCTGAATAAATAAAAGCAACAAATCCACACTCTGGTTATAAGAAAGTTCGCTACACAGATAAAAACACCTTTCCACATTGCGATCCCAACTTTGTATCTTTAGTTTCTATCATCTGATGTTCTAGAATAAGTTGAAACACCATGACAATGTATGCTACAACATTAATACATAGACACTAGCAGCAAAACTTGAGACTACAAGATATATTTATAAAAGTACTGATGATATTATAAAAAACAATAATGTAAGGTACATATCGGATATCTAATATGCATATCAAATCATGCATCATAGCAAGATAAAAATCTTAAGTAACATCCTGTACGGAATTTTAGCGGTTCAATTTACATAACATTAGAGAACAGCTCACATCTTATGACCATGATCTAAGATGAGAAACGTGAGTAAATTTAACCAGTCAATGCTTAATATCATTAAACTTAACCTTCTAGGATTTTTCACATACCTTTCTTCCTTCCGGAGATGTATACCAATGACCAGCAGACTGACCGCTTGCTTGGACACGCCTTTTGCCAGCATCCTTTGGCGAACTGGTAAAACTTCTAGGATCCACCCAATCCCCAGAAGCGCCTGATTGGTTTGCAGGGATTGATTTTTTAGCTTTACTTTTACCTTTTGAGACACTATTCTTAGTGCTATTCCTCTTTGTTGCTCTCTTTCTAGAAGATTCCCCATGGCTAAATGGTGAAACAATTTTGGGATCCACCCAGCCTCCAGAAGAGTTGAAAGAACCCTCAACAATCAAATTACTTGATTTGTTTTTCCCCCTTGTTGAGCTGTTTACACAACCATTTTGAACTCCCTGCATGTTTGAAGCTCTTCCATTCCCAAATTGTCCCCTAAAATAAAAATACACCAAAAACAATATGTAATACAAAACGACAACCATTTTCTTTTCAAATCACTACCAATGATTAACTAAAAACGAGCAAGAGCTATGACTTACATGTAATCAATGTGTGAGGCATTAGGTTGCTGATTCACTCTGTCTATAGCACCTAATGGATTAAAATTCCGCAAGCGACTGTGAACTAACTGCTGAATTCTGGGATCCTCGTGGAAAAAATACTTATGAGCAGGATGAACTGGGTCCACAGATTCCCACTGATTCCTTTGACAGCTGGAACTGACCCCAGGATACTTCTCATTGTGACTTTCATTCACATCAGCCCGCACTTCCGTGCACTTATCAGAACGAAAGTAATCTTCACACAGCTCATTAAAAGCTGGTGTTGGCACAGAAACATTCTTCACTGGCGAAAAATCCTTCCATAGATCCTCGTTTCCGTTCTTATCAAAAGATGATTTCTTGTTTTTATCTAAATGATTGTTAGGGTTAATTTTATTGGCCCCACCAACATTAACATCTGAATCATCAGAATCGGAATCAATTAGTTGGAACCTAGGAACAGAAACGTTCTTCACGGGCGAAAAATCCTTCCACGGATCCACGTTCTCATCAAACGATAATTTCTTATCTCGTTCTAAATTGTCGTTAGGGTTAACATTATTGGCGGCACCACCAACATCCACATCGGAATCATCGGAATCAACTAACTGAAACCTACGGAGAGGACTGGTCGTCAACTTGGGAAACATCAAGCCACTCTTCCCTGTTTCTAACCTAGCAGAAGCAGGAACATCATCCGAAAGTTTCTTTCTTTTCCCATCTCTGGAAGAGTTACTACATTGATGAGGGTTTGAACTAAAAACTCTACTACCATTCAACGAAACTTTTGAGCTGCTACATACGGAACGATTCCAAGCCGATGGAAGCGTATGCACTAATAATAAATATTCCAGCAGAAAAAATAACCAATTTAGGACAAAAAAGAGAAAATTATATTATTTAAAATTGAGAAGCGGAGAGAGAAAAGGTGTTAGCTGACCTTACCTTGATCGGGATCTTCCTCCGAGGAGAACTCCTCGATATCGTCGTCGACGTCGAGGGATGGCGGAGGGGGGCCGCGGCGGAGGCGCTTGAGAAGGGGGCGCGGCGGGTCGGGTCGGGTGTCGGGATCGGAGTCGGAGACGCGGGCGGCCGGAGAAGGAAGTGGATTGATTGGGGAATGCGGGGGCGTGTCGAGACCAAGGGAAAATGAGGGCACTTCGGAGTTGGCCATGGAAATTGGAAGGGAAATTGAGAGCGAGAGAGAGAGAGAAAGAGATTGGGAATGGAACTTAGGTTGAAGAAAATAAGGGTTTGAGGATTCGAATTTGGGGAAAAATGGAGGGAATTGAAATTTCCGGTTGGCGGGTGTTTTGCGCGAGTGAACGATGAAGTGCGGCGAAGATTCTCTTACAGATTCTCTCACAGATTCTCTTACAATTCCTCTCAATTATTTTCTTCATGTTTAAATTCAGTTATTTTTAGTCTCTTGGTTTTTATTTACAATAAGCTCTTTTTATTCACATTTCATTGAATATCTCCAAGTTATTATAATTTCCTTGATTTATGTAATCAATTATTATAAAAAATATTTTAATTGTCTACTTTAAAATAATCTAATTATTTTAGCTTGAAATCCTTTTTAATTATCTTAATGTATGTATTAATAAAAAAATCACATATACCTTAGTCTTGATTATTTTAATTCATATAAATATTTAAAAATCAACAAATTCAACTGCATTTCAATTGAAAGAATTATATAATAATTACAAGTAATTCTTTAATTATATATAATTGGAAATTACTTTGATTGTATCAATTAAAATATAAATATTGGTCTGAGTTAATTTAACTAATACAATTAAAAATACATGCAGACTGAAGTTAATTAAATTAATATAGTCACGTGTTTTACCTATGAAGAATAAAAATAAGTAGCTATTTTTCAACGAAAAAATTATCATAAAAGCATAATGATATAGTTATATTGATGAATATAATTATGTAATTAAAATATATATATATTTGTAAATACATGTTACTTTCGCTAATCTAAATATATTTTCTTAAAACAATAATTTAGTTTTTATATATTTTTGTATACAGTGCATGCATATATATGCTTCAAAAATGGATCATACATCTGGACTCGATCACAAATTTTGCTTAGGATATTTCTTGATAACATGTTACGTTCTTCATTTCCACTAAAGATATAAAGCTTTTATTGTCGTGTACTTCCATAACAAATGTTAAAACGTTCCATCAGTCAGAACTTATTTCAACAATTATAATCAGCAAACAAAAGAGAAACAATGCTGACTTCAATTTCAATGATTTTCATTGGATATACTTGGAGGGCACAAATTATAAAAAATGAACAAAAAAGGAGAAGGACAGAAAGCAAGGTAAATGTCCCAGAACAAGTATGAAGTTAAATGTGTCCCAGAACCTACATAAATACAATCTACAACAAATCCTAAGCGACATCCATCAACGATAGAAAATCAAAATCTGGAGTAGATAATGCTACCATCTATCCTTTATGACAATATTTTTTCCCTTCACATTTGTCCTCTGACTAGAATTGATACAAGTACAACGCAAGATGCTTCTCATAATTTTTTTCAAGACCCCACCTAAAGAAGTATGGCTGGTAATCCTATCCCAGGGTTTGAGGCATTTGGCACAAGATAGTGACAAAGGGTATCTGCTTAAAGCTTAATACGAATGATGATGAAGAACTTTTGAGCAGATTCTCGGTGAGCAGCATATTTTTGTACCTTCACAATCTAAATTGAACTGCTTTTCGTCAATCATTTATCAATTATCCAGGTTGCCAATCTGTGCAATGCCTATGCCCTTAACTAAATCTTCTGTTTAAGAACGTGGCGCAACTGAACCTTCTGGCTTTCCATTCTAGCCTCCAAAAGTCTGGCTTTCAAACTGTTCTTCTGCGCACCGCGAGGAATGCATCCTTTCATACCACCTTTATGTGCATGTGGACTTCCCGACTCAGGACTCAACTGGTATAGAAGGTCTTGGGGGCTCAATCCACCTTTACGTGATCCATGATCAGGAGACATTATGACCCCATTAGATAACCTTCCATTTGAAAGCTTCCCATTCATTTCCTCTAGAGAGATGATCTTGTAACTATCCCCGTTGTTTGGGTATGATCTCCAGAGCCTTGTTATGGATGATACCTTCTTTGATTGCTTATTAGCTGGTATAGAGCACACTTCACTTATTTCAGTTATTGGTGTCTCCTCACCTGCAGTTTCTTCCCATTCAAGTACACTTCTCCCAGAGACATTACTCTCTCGACGATTGCCTTTCAAAGATAGGGTACTCCCTTCTGGTGAATAAGTCGAGCCTTGATCCTCAACATGGCTCACAGTTTCCCATCCACTTTCATCTCCTTCTACATCCCCGTTATCATCCACAAATACATCAGAACACCTCTGAATGCCATCCTTAGTTATTGCTCTGGATTCAGGACTCACCATGTGAATATTTGAGGCATGACTGGCAGAACTGTGAGAAGCACGTGGTTCAATCTCCCTCTCATTTGCTTCGCCAAAATTTGCTTCTTCAAAAATGGCAAAAATGTCATCAGAGTTAGGGGGTTCGTATGAAAATTCCTTGATTTCTTGAATGTTCATCGCAGCTGCAGCCTGTTGAAGTGACAGTGCCTCTCTCAGCTCTGTTGTGTTCGGATCTGCAATTCTTGACTTGATAAAACTTTCCAAATCTGCAACAAGTTTATTCATCTGTGAATACTTCTCTTCAAGAGCAACTTTTGCATCTATCAACTTCATTTGAACACGTTCTTCACGCCATACTTCTGCCATCTGTAGCATCTTCCTCTCCTCTTCCACTTCTTCCCTATGTTTCATAGATTCCCTCTTCAATGCTTCAACTTCAGCCTTGTCTTCTCCAATTTCCTTGGCAAGCTCATCACATACTTCCTCGATCAATTCTCTGGCCTTCCTTTCCTTCTCACAGTCTTGCATATAGCGCTTTGCAGAGAGTTTGGCATCCGCCAACTCATTTACCAACCTTGAATTGACAATCTCAATCCTCTGGCGATTTTTTCTTTCTCGACTCAACTCTGATTTAATGTCATCAATGTATGCATGGATTTTCTCATGCTCTCTGCTTCTCCATTGCGCCCTTTCCTCACTGACTTTCTTCACGAAATGTTCAAGCTTCTTTTTGGAGGAGCGGTGTTCAGTCTCAAGCTCCTGAATTCGTGCTCGAGCCTGCTCTAGTTCAGCTCCGAGAGCAGATACCACAGATACTGCACTTGCCTTTTGGTCAAGAAGTTTCATGTGGCTGTAGATATGATGTGCCTCTTCATCTGATGTTTTTAAACATAAAGGATCCCATTTTGTTGCACCCTCCATTTGAGTGTTGGAAAACTGGAAAGGCTCAGGCTGAATAGCAGAGAGTAGGTTTAATATTAGCATCTTAACAGTTGGCTCTTTCACTTCAGTAAGTAAAAGCATAACACTTTGATACTCTTTGCTCATTCAGAATGTAGAGGCTAATTACACCGAGTAGGTTTACATGAAAAAATCGTTGTCTGAGTCATTTCTATGCATGGCACGGATCAATGCAATAATCAGCATTATTTGTTAATTCCCAATTTACCATCTAATAAACCATTTTTCTATAAAATTTCTATTTATTTGTTTCAAAGTTTAATTAGGGCATCCCATCAGGGGTGATGTCAACCTATATATGCATGAGTGTTTGCAAGGACAGGCTTTGATATACTACCAGAAACCTCCACAATATGAAATCATAAACAACACGTTGCTATGATTATAACAATGATTTAATGTCATTTTAACAAAGACGATTAAAACCGGTAATTGCGTGGCTAACCAGGCAATGGGATCGTCAAGTAGTACAGGGTGCAGTTTTAACTTGAGTTATTTACATGTATATGACATTCACTCAATAATCTTCGATTGCAAAGACTGAAAAGCTGTAAAACTTCTAATGGTAATATCACATTTAAGTAATAAGAAAAATCATACCTTACAGAAGTGTCCATTCTTTGCCCCAAATATGGAACGGGGACTTTGCAATGGATTCTTCTTCAGATCAGATTCATGGATAATGCCATTGGGATGACCAAGGAACTGGTGCCGTGCGTGACCATTTCCATGCTGCAGATACATGGCATTCACATCAATAATAAGAAACGGAAACCAATCAAATTAATATTGCAAAGCAGCTAATTGATCTACAAATGAAGACAATAATAAAGTACATGGAAGATAATCAGTTCCCTAGTCCAAACTCACCTTCAAACAAGCATAAAAGAATATGACTTCGTAAAACCAATAATATTAACACGGCAGGAACGGCATTTTGTTTCACATTCTGTCAAACATGACACAATATTTAATGCAGTCTGGACGGCTACGATTTAATGAAGCAAGAATGGACAAAGAACTAATCCTTCCTCCGAAGGACATTTGCGTTTGGGAAAGAAATCTTAAAACAGCTACAACATAACGTCAACTATTTACACAGACAAACCCTACTCAAATCAATTCTCCAATAATTAAAAAGACTAATAATTAGGTTTCCACTAGTACTAGACCGAAGAGCAAACATTTGAAGCTTCAAAAGACAGTTTTGCTTTCATAGAAAGCATAATCCATCAGTCTAAACACCAAAACAGGAAACTGGACAATAATGACGAGGAACCGAGGAGGATAGAATCTAGAAAACCAACAACAAAATCATCATACAAAAATATTCCCCAAAAATAAACTACAATTCTTTTCTGGGCCTACCACACATTAGATGGAATAACCTAGTAGCATATAGCTGCAAAATCAATTTTAAATCAGAAACCGCTAAAACATGCGAAATGAAACAACACTCACACGGGAACCAAGAAAAACAAGGGATCTCAACTCAAACAAGAGAAAAACAAAGAACAAAAGGGTAATCGACAGAGATCCCACATTGACCAGTTACATGGCAAATATAGTGTATACACGAGGGAAACAATCGTTTTTGCCGTTAAGTAAGTCTTAGTATAGTAACTCAAATTCTACCTTATGTTCCAACCCCTTCCGGCCATCACCGGAGACACTCTCCGGCAGATGCAGCCGCCAAAGCCCGGCGGCCAGTCTCCGCGCCGACACTGCTACCTCCGTTTGCTTCCTGACACTCCGGCACGTTCTCCGACGAGACCCCGCGAAAAAAGACTTCTGGTCCTCTTCAAGTGGATCCTCATGGATCTTCCACTTCAACAGAGGGGTTTCCGGTCTGCTCCGTTTGCCACCGTGTCTCCTCAGCCGGGTCCCCGGAGTTCTCGGTTTCCGGCGCTGAAAGGGCCGCGCCGGTTCAAGATCCCAGTCCGGCGAAGGGTTGCTGCTCACGCCCCTCGAAGCAATGCCCCCCGGGAAAGTCGCCTTGCCGGAATACTTCATCGTCACCGGCGAGTATCAGCCATAGGACTTACCCACTAAGTAAATGCTAATACTCGCCGCCTTGCGAAAATGAAACAATGAATGCCCCAAAAAGATTAAATGAAAACAGCGAGAGAAAGAGAGAGAGAAAGATAGAATCTGTGTGTTGTTGAAGTAATGAAGTTCGTGAAGTGTTTCTATGAGAGAGAGCACACGAGGAAAGTACACAAGAGAGAGAGAGAGTTTCACTGTTTCAGAGATTTTGCTGAGAAAAGGACGAACGAACACAGTGATAATACAAATACAGATACGCGAGAGGTGTACGTGGTGCCGTATGTTTATACGGTCAACGTATTTATTACCACTGATTCCACGCGCGTGAAATCATTATACGGTGTCGTTTGGCCTTACCTTGATTTATAAGCTGGTATGGTTGCTGGTGGAAGAGACGTTGTGATTTGAATGATCATGGATGGTGGTTTTTTTTTTCTTTTTTCATTATTATTAATTTTTTTAAAGAAAATCACGTTCTAATTATTAATTTATATCTGGAAATTATTTTTCTAATATGAGTTCATATCATTATTTTAGAAAAAAATACGAACTTTACATTTTAAACAATAATCTTATTTAAAACAAATCAAAGATACACTATCTAAATTAATCACTCAATAAAACTTGATTTTACCGTTTTCTTTGGATAATTTGCTAATTTAATCGTTTATTTCGTTTAATCTTTCGTCATTTGATAATTATTATGTACAGCATTAAAAAAACTAGAAAAGAAGAAATTACAAAGGCTAAAGTCTTCAAAATAATATATAACAAATGAAATCTTTTAACAACGACGAATAATGATAATATCAGATGAAATCTGACTGGTTTAATTTATTAGGAGAATCAAAATGAATAAAGGAACCATGCTAGATATAATTAACGAAGCAATCAAAATTTTATATAACATCGTTAATCATGGCCAAATCAGAAAAAAATAAAACTTCTTACCATGAATCAGTGATATTAAAGGCAACAACTGTACTGTTAAAAATCTGAATTTGGAAACGAAAAATCCTGCTACATTGATTCTTTTATTTTCCTGCAGTATTGAAAATTGAAGCATGAAAGAATAGTCTCGTTGCCTATAAAACCAAGGAAACTGAAAGTACAAAAAAATATGCGATATATATTCAGAGTTTTATATTTAACTAAAATACTGCAAGAATATAAGTATAAAAAATCCAGTTGTAAAATATTGTGTATAATAAAATCAATATTTTTTTATGATAATTATTCAACAACATTCTTAAAACAAGTTATCGTTAATGATATTGTAAATATCTTTGCATCTACATTACACGAAAGTTAACTCCATAACATATCCATTCGTTAAAGTTAATAAGAAATTCATTATCCGTAAAATGTATGTATAAAAGAATGGTAAATTGAGTAAACCTTCATTTTACTTTCTTTGATAAATATTTGTGACTTTGATCTTTAAATTTAATAAAATGAAAAAGTTGTATATAAATATGCTATTAATTTTTAAAATAACTTGGTTGTTAAACCATCACGATTCTTTGTTGCTTTAAATTGTACTAATTTCAAGTTATGATGTATGGTGGGAGAACAAAGTGGAAAAAAATAAAACAGGATATAAAATATTTGTAATATATGGTGAATTTCAAGGTGGAAATAGATATAATATAAACGGAAAGTAGCCTAATAATATAATTTCCTGAAATACAAAGGAGTGATGGTTTTAAGAATTTATATAAAATTTATTGTGCAAGTCTTTTTTTACGTAATTTATATAAAAAACTGATATATTGGAAATTTTACTTTTTTTCACCCGTATTAAAATTTAAAATTGTTTTAGTAAAGCATTCATATTTTTTTTAAGAAAAATAGCTTTTTAATGGAAAAAATAGTGATTAATAATATACAATAGAAAAAAAAAAGGATTTGTCTAAAAAAGGAACATGGGTTCATTTCAAATTTGAAAGAAAAAAAAAATGAAATAATTGTGAAACTGAAAAAAAAAAAAAAGTTTTCAGACCTAATTGTTGAAGCATTAGGGTACAATTTGGCATGGCATGAAGAGCTGAAACAAAAGTGACGCACGCGCGAGTAACGGAGAGTGTAACGCACGCGTTGCCTTGGTTATTCCGAAAAGCAAGTGGCGTTACTGTCTCATCTATTTGTTGCTTCCACACTAAACTGTCTTCTCCGTTCACTCTACCTCAAAAGGCATCCGAGGGAGACTCCACGTGGCACTCTCAGAAGCTGCCACGTGATGAGAACAAAACGTGCGTTTCGTATTAAAATACACACTCACATGGGTTCAAATTATTGCTTATTTTAATTACCCAAAGATAATAATAATTAATAAAAACCTTTTATGACTGATAACTTCAATGTAGAACTAGATCTATCTGGATGGATAGCTTATTAACATTTATTAGGCAACAAAAAAGACGGTTATCTAACTTTGTTATGACAAATAATGGTTAAGATGTTGGAGAAATGGATGAAAAATTTTCAGAAAAATAATTAATATTTGAATTTTTGCAAAATAAAAGATAAAAATAAGATGATGTGTTGGAATTTGATTGCAGAGGCATGTCCAAAGCCATTGGATGAGCAGAAAAAGGTGATGAATTCACAGAATCTGAGAGAGGTTCTGCCCTTATGTGGGCCCCTACCTTCGTGCTTCTTTTATTTTCGACTTTTCTATTTGGATTATGTGTGTAATTTTATTGCCATTTTAATCGGTTTTTTACACCCAAAAATATTAAATATCATTCTTAATAACCATTACGTTAATTTATCAATTTTTTAATCTGAAAAAAAAAAGAGGTTGTTGATGATGAGTAACATGATACAGGACACATGGTGAAGAAACTCCTACAATACTTCACATTAGACACGTCTAACATGACTGGGCAAAGACTATCTTGGACCCACTTACAACAAGTTTTAGGTTTTTTATTTTTGAATTTTCAAATTTTGTATTAATTGAAAAAATTGTACCTTTGACAAAATTAGAGAAAAAATTTGGATTCTTTTTAAATTAAAAATATTATTTGCAATTAATATTCTATACGATAAGTAAGTTTAGATATAGTATATGAATATATGAGTATTTTATGATAAAGATCCTACACGAGACATTTTTGTATTATTTGCTCATAAATTTAAAATAATTAAAATGAATTTTTGAAGTTTGTTCAAGAATATAATGTTTTCTTTTATAAAGTTGTATCTTAAATTATTATTAGATTTTTAGTGGTGATTTTGTTGCTTACTTATCTCTAAGTCATTTCATATAATGTCGTTTTTCATCTATCATCAACTCCATCTCTCCATTTTTCATTTACTTTAAAGTATTTTTTTTTATTCACATGTGTTTTTATTTGAATCACACAAGCTTAATGAAAAATGGGGTTTATATTCATTCTTTAACTTGTTTTTTTCTCGAATTCTAATTGCATATTCATTCTTATTTACTCAACAAACTTTAAAATATTTATAATTCAATTGCATATTTCGATTATATATGTTAACTAGTACTTTTAGGAAACTTATATTATTAAGGAAATAAAAATATTACTTTTAATTATAATCGATGAAATACTGATTGAAAATATTTATTCAAGACCACAGTTTTGAATTGAAAATAATAACTTAATTTGTAGTGATTTGCAAAATTCTTTCCTTGGTACACTTTTGATACCATAATACATTCTTGATTTCATATTCTCTTTATTGACTTAAAAGGTTCAATTATTAGTTCACTTTTTTTATTTTCACATCATAGTACTTAATTCTCTGACACTATTTAGTTCAAAAAGAATAAAAGATAGTGTTAGAATACATGTTTTTGTTTATTTTATAATCAGTAAAAAAAAATATTAAAAACAAAAGTTAGTAAATGGATGCAAATACTATGATTGAATGGTTGTCCTTTTCATAATAACAGTGTAGTTGAAGGTTAGGTTTTAAGAATCAGTTGAAGATTGTCTAAGCTTTTCAAAACATATAATTTTTGAGTCTTAAATTATTATATTATATATTATGAAAAAATTAATATTATGATATGTTGTCTGCATGCTTGGAAAATTGGAAATGACAAGAGGGCACGTTCAGTGGGGACTTCATGTCCATATTCACCATTCATTTCATAAAATAATAATAATGCACTATCAACATGTCAGGTCAGGTGCAATCATCAAATATTCTTTTCGTTTCAAACTCTAATTATAATTAATAAATATAAAAAAGAAAATTAAAAATAAATGATAACAATCAACCTCATGAAAAATAGTAGAAAGTAGGGTCTTATTTTAGAAGTATATGGATTAAATTTAAGATATTTTCTTTTGCAAATTTTGGATAAAATGTCTCAAAAACCAGTATTTAAAAATGTTAAAAAAATGTCTAAAAACAAATGCTCCAAACCTTTGTTTATTTTATGATTGCAGAGGCGGTTTAGCGATAAGTTTGGATTTTATGTAATCCAAACTTAGATAAAACGTGAAACCAAATACATTAGGCTAAATTATATAAATGATCAAAATCATTTACACTTTATTCAGTTTGGGTTTTATTTTTTAATAAATTTAATTTAGTCTTTTATTTTCTTCAAGTTCATTATCGTTTGTACCCATTTTTTTTTATTTCTTTTAGCTCATTCATTTATCTACTTTTCTTCCTTGCTTTTTTCTTGAAAAAATAAAAATTGTAACTTTAACGCAAAACTCTATTATGAAATGTGTTCTCAGTTTAACTCTCTTTTTGTTCTTATCAAAATTAGAAAAAGATGACAAAAAAAACTTTTTTTTTTAATTTGTTTCAGAAATAAAGTTCCATTCTGAACAGTGGAAAAGCAGCACAATTGAGTAATGAAAGAAGGGAATGGTTGTTCTGAATTTAATGGAAATAAAAGATGGTGGGAATGTCACTGACTAATGCACTGTGACAGCATCTCCTCTTCTGCTCCCCACTCTTTTGTTGTGTTTTGCTTTCTTCTTGTTTTCTAGCTCTGCTTCTTCTAAGAGATCAAAATTACAGAGAATATAATAATTTTTGATAAGCTGCATGTGCCTCAATCATTAATTACAATTGAACAAGATATTTTGTAAGGTCAGTTTTATCACCTACCCTATACGTTTCCTGCAGTTTCTAGACCACTAACTAAAACAATAGGACACATTTCATACTATTCCCTAACCTCCCTCCACAATACACTTTGCCTTTCTTTTTCATAACATCACTTTCTAACAAAGAGTGTTTTAGTAATTTCATGGCTTCAAGAAAGAAATCAATCTCTAACTTCAAGTTATATTAGGAGATCTCTAAAATACAGTACTTCAAAAGCAGAATTATTTTATATATAAAAAACAATGTACAGCTCTACAACAGAATTTATGGCCATATCCATCTTCAACCTTCAATACAAACAAGCCTTGATGTATTACCAAACACTTGCTAACAGAAAGTTACAAAACTATGGACTTTCAGCATCTAAAGAACCAGTCTCGTTGATCTTTGGTGGCAATTCCCTATTTAACAATTAACCATAGCATCGAATTGGATCATTGCAACCTTTAGCAGCAGATTGCCTAAAACCAAAACGACCCCCTTTTTCAAGGTACTGTTGGTGGTACTCCTCTGCTCTGTAGAACTTCTTGGCAGGAAGAATCTCAGTAACAATCTTCCTGTTGAACTTCTTCTGGTGTTGTTCCAAGGACTCCTTGGCAGCCTTCTCTTGCTCAGCAGTGTAGTAGTATATTCCAGATCTGTACTGTGTTCCCACATCATTTCCCTGCGCAGGACAAGGTCAAATGGTAACTAAGTGCTTAAGCACTAGAATGTTCAATTCATGTGTGCAGCTGCATATCATAAGTAGTTACCATGTTTTTGGATGCATGGATTTGGATGAAAGAGTGAATTCAAGAAACAAAGTTATGCATGCATACCGAACGAGAAGATTTGAACATAAATAAAGATATATTGAAAGGGGAGAACGGAACAGTTCTAACTTGAACAGGAGAAACAAGGGGTAAGATAAAAATGAAATTATAGGTCATTCTGAAGACCATCATAACATATACAAAGTTCAACAAGAGAAGAAGTCGAAACTAGTTCATCACCGCATGAAAACAAAGCAAAAACTAGCCTTTAATGAAGTTCTAACAGAAACGGCTAAATAGAGTAACGGTACATACAATGAAACGATCAACTAGACTCAACTAGATATCAAATAGAATTTACAAAACAAGACTCAACTACAGAGAGAACCAATATTACTGTCGAACAAATCAACCATGGAATCAGAAAAGTGTTGGGAAGACATTTTCATTGGCAATGCACAAAGTCCACACTTATTCAAATCAGCAAAGTCTAGATATATCAATCAGAAACCACTTTGAATACCTCAATTTAACATGACATGGTTAATAACATACCGAACACTTTATACATACCTGTCTATTCAGAGTAGTAGGATCATGTCTATCCCAGAACAAATCAAGCAGAGACTCATAGCTACAATTTTTGGGATCATATTGAACCCTTACAACCTCTGAGTGGTTTGTGGTCCCCGAACACACATCCTCATAGGTTGGATTATGCACAAGCCCCTGGGTGTAACCAACCTCTGTCTTGGTCACCCCAGGCACCCTTTGGAAGGCCAACTCAACACCCCAAAAACAGCCAGCACCAAACTGAGCAAACTGCTGCCCTGGTGCTGGTATGTCATCATCTGGACCCTGAGGAATGGATGAATCCATGTTCTCTGGTGCCCTTGCGCTGCCAAATCCAAGTCTGTTCAACAGGTTCATGGAGGGCTTGTTCACAGCAATTCTCGGACGAGTTTGGGAAAGTGAGCAAGAGCGCTTGACAGAAAACCTGGAAAGTGAGGGCAGGAACTTGGTTTTGGAAGGACCGGAGAGGGAAGAAGAAACAAACACTGAAAGGGAGCTGGAAGTGGTGGTGTAGCTGCTGCTGATTGCTGCTAAGCATTTTAGTAACATGAGAATCCTTTACTAGAAGAAATAACCAATTCAAAAATGCTTTTGTATATGTGAAAGAAACAAAAGAGTCACCAAATCAGGAAAACTGCATTTACAAATTTCAACAAATAATCAAAAGCTTAAAAGTCAATTTTGAATCACTTATGCTGATCCATATGGTGATATATTCTATCACTATAGCACATGGCGCCTGTATATTAGAAATGAAAAAAGTTTTACAATGATCAAGGATCATATAAAGCAATAAAACAATGATTCTCTAGCATAACTATAAGGATTTTCTTATATCTGTATGTACGTGTATGCCCCCAAGAATGGACCACAACTCCACAAGCTGCAGACTCATATACAACTGTGCCTACTGTTCAACATTGATTTAACACTTGAAGTTGTCACTTTATTTTATTCAAACTAAAAAAGTTAGCTAAAACTTTTTTCTTTCATGCATGTAGATAAAAACAAGTCTTACTTAAGAAATAAAAAAGTTATTTATGGTTTAACTATTAGCACTCACTTGGGGGAAGAAAAAGAGACATTCATAGTGCTATAATAAGGTTCTTATTTCATAGAATTTTCCGCCAGGCTAACAAATAAATATTATATCTTCTTCATGCTCCAATGCTTCACAGAAATTGGGAATTGCAACAGAGTCTATTAAAATACAGAGGAAAACAAAACCAAACTCACGTGGCCCAGAATTTTTAATAGAATTGGGAACATGAAGATGAAGGAAATATGCCCACCAAATAGTAAATTAAATGAAATCCAATATCAACCCATACCTGCTCCACAAATTCTCATCTTCAACCCTTCAACAAATTACTTGAATCAATCTCCAAACAATAACAACAATAACAATAATAAAGATAACTTTTTTAACACTTCAAAGAAAAATTGAACAGGAATAAAGAGAACCCACAATCCCCTTTGTCTTAAAGATTAAAGGGAAGAAGGAAAGGGGAGAGATAGTTTTGAGAAACAAGTAATTGGAGAATGGGAAACAGAAAGAAGAAAAAAAAAAAAAAAAAAAAAGAGAAAAGGAAAAAAAAAAAAAAAAAAAAAAAAAAAAAACGTACCCAAGTGAGAGCAGAAGAGAGAGGAATTGAAAGGTTATCGAGGATTGAGAAAGAAGATGAGGATTTGTCACTGCAAAAAGGGCGAGTCTTGGTGCTGAACCACTCTGCTTTCTCTCTCTCTTCTGGCATCAATGATAAAAAGACTTAACCACCCTCCTCAACTCAACACAAAGAACGGCTTAACCCGTTAACGAGTTAAGGACAAAATCGTCATTTGATATCAAAATCACGTAGCGTCTAGAATACTACAGAAATTAGTGCATGTAAGGGCTTACACGTCATGAAATATCGTTCATATATTTTTTTTCACGTTTATAGAGAGAAAATGTATAAAAATTTGAATAAAATAATATAAAGTGAGAATTTTACATATATTTACTTTCTATTAAATTAATTAATATATATCTTATATTAATCATTGTTTTCGGTATTGTTGAACAATTTGAAGCAATTTTATAGTAATTTCTTTCGGAAATTAATATCATTTAAAAGAATTGCTTTAAGACAAGGTACATATATTTTTATTTTTTTCTTCGATAATTTGAAATATAGTCTTTCCATATGGGTGACGTTTGGTTCTATATATAAATTATTGTTAAGAATGTGCATGAAAGACCAGCTATTTAAAATAATATTGTTCATCCTAGATTAAATATTATTGTTGACTAGACACTGTGATATAAAGTATTTATTTATTAAAATTTAAACTGTAAGTTAAAATCAATTAGACTTTCACCCCATTTGAATGAGCTTATAGGTAAATATTTATTGAAAAAATTAAGTTTCTTTTATAAATCATGTATAAATTAATTGATATCAAAGCTCTCATTTATCTTCTAAAAACTGATTTTAACTAACGTATAGCTCAAATCTAAACCAATTTATTTTCTTTTAGCAATGAGTTTTTATTTCATTTTTGAAAACAAAAATATTACCGCCTATTCATCAGAAGGTATATTTTATATTTTAAAAAACTCATTTAGAAATGAATGAATAGTGTCCAAATATTTTATGGGATAAGGGAAAAACACCTTATGCTAAACCATTAAAGTTGGGCACCTCTGAAAATATTGGATTTAGACAGTGTCAAACCCATATTTGAGTACTGCGGGCTTATAAATTTAGCCCAGGATTAACCCCATCAACTCAAGTGAATAAAAATACTAATTGAACTGGAAAATTGAAGACAAAATGATTAAAAAAAATAAAAATAAATGACAATTTTTTAGGCCATTGAGTCTAGACTGTACTGGATCCACTTGATGACTGAACATAATATTTCTCCTGTAAATAGAAGAAAGAAAGAAACAAAGCTTTTTTTTGTCATTTAAACATGTATGAATTACACAATCTTGGCAACACTTTTTAAATTCCATTAATTAATATTTCCTTAAGTCATGCATAAAAATAACCGTGATTTGATTATTCAACTTGGAGACACTTAAACTCAATCCTAAACGTGGAAAGCTGAAAGATTCTTACCCAGTAAGCTTTTACAAGTCATAATTAAGACCGTTTCTGAAATAACACGCAGTGATTTTTAATGCTAATTAAGGAAAATTAATTAGCAGGAGAACCCAATTGTTTTCCTTTGATTAATTTAAACACTAACACGAGTCTTCGGCAAACCACTATCATATTCATCTATATCTTAACCGTGCAATTCAGTTTAAGAAATTATCACATGAATGCCAAGTCAAAATAGTATTTTAGCAAGAGAGTGCAGCTAACTGCTGCTTAATTAAGACTAAAGAAGTCAAAAGTGAAGATAATGATCAATATTAGAGAAGTTTAAAAAAACACAAACTTAAAGTCTGTAAACTTGAAACTTTTGTTAGAAATCTTACTTATATTAGAGAAATTTTTTTTAATAATTTATAAATAAGTATAAATTTCACTTTATAAGTAGATTTTATAGAATTGAGTTAGGCTTAAAGTTCATTTTTGATATAATATAAGAATTTATTTTAACAAGATTATTGGACCTATCCGACCGTTGATTATGAAGTGATTATCAAACCTTCATTTCATATAAGTTTCACATATTCTACGTTAATAGCAAAATTAGGAACACTTTTTTGTTTGTGCTTTTACGTAGTTGTGTAAGGTACCCATATTCTACCTTAATATGAAAGTTTGCAAGATTCCTTTCGTTGCCATTTCAACGTGGTGTCCTTATAGAGTGAACGTTAGCATGTGGTCAACTTCATTGCTTTTTTTATATGGCTAAACTCGAAGCACGATTGCATGGCACGTTTACCAATTGTAATAGTATTTTGCATTGACTATTTCGTTGTTTATTATTGAGCATGTTTTCCCCAATAGTGGTGTAGGGAACATGCACAAGCTTCATATGCAATCATGGTTATCATAACCAAAAAAATGCGTTTGGATCAGCCAAATAGGGATTGCACGTGAAAGAAAGCTACCCAAACAGCACCTTCACTCACAGATTCCTTTCGCTATTTTATGTTCACACTTCACATGGCTACTTTCATTTATTTAAAAATGGTCCTCCCATTTCTCCCTTTCACACCTAAAACCTACCAACTAGTTATTTATGGCCCCACCATATATATTTTCATCACTTATATTTATTAATAACACATTTTATCAAAATATTTCATGAAATATATAAAAGTTTTGGGTAGATTCCTAGCCATAGTTCCGTTCACACACCTCAAACATTGACTTCAACATTTCATCGCTGGCTGCATCAAAGTAACACAGTTGTTCGATTTAGGGTTTGACTTTCGCTTTGCGGCTGTCCATGGCTCCCTACTTGCTTTAAGGTTAACCTAATTTATAATTTTTTTTTTTACTTTTTATAATATTTGTTGGAGTTTAACAATTCATAAGTGAATATAAATCTTTCCTCATCACTCATAAAGATAAGTTAAAACTAGGACTAGAAATCATTTCTTATTTAAATTTTATTTTAAAAAATTGTTGTACTTATCGAAACCCTCATTATCGAGTCTATTATATATTACGTTTATATAAGAAGTATAGTGAATAAGATTAGAGATAAGATCAATAAAACTTTATTTTAAAATTAATAAGTAAAATTATAATTTTGAATAAAAAAATATTAATATTAAGTTTGTTGGCGCGAGTGAAGCCGTCGGTTGCAGTGTGATCCCGTAAGATGCTGCTTTTAAGTCCGTTAGAGTCAAAGGGCCCACACTTGCCACGTATGAAATATGACGTGGCATTTTATAATTTTCAATTTGTATATATATATATATATATATATATATATATATATATATATATATATATATGTGTAAATA